>JAABUK010000068.1_pt1 | contig 241729 bp, 203 predicted proteins | sample 5559141 | NCBI WGS metagenome assembly JAABUK01 (sample SAMN10711869, study PRJNA513367) | rock metagenome | isolation source: Antarctica rocks | place: Antarctica: Victoria Land, Pudding Butte nord | collected 2016-01-03 | reverse complement strand
AAATATAAAGAGCCTACCCCGAAGCTAGGTATAAAACGTAAATTAAATAAAAATAACGCGTTAATCCTAAAAGTTAAACCGGCGGTATTTAAGGCTTAAATAATTAAGAAAGAATAATCGATTTATAGTAGAAAGAAGAAGGAGAAGGTAGATAAAAATAATAATAACGATATATTAATCGATAACGATATTATATTAATCGATAATAATATTAATTATAATTATAAAAATATAAAGGACTAACCTAATAACGAGGAGATACTTATTAAATATAAATAAAAAATACCTATTAAGTTTAGAAAGGGTAAGGTTATAGGGTTTATTAAAGAAACGTTTATAAAGTAAAGGAAGAAAAAAATAAACCTTAAAATTAAAAGAGACGAGGACTCTAGTAGATTTATAAAAAAGAAATACGATATTAAAACTATTAAGCCTCTAACCTAAAGAATAACGATATATAATATTATTTATTACGACCTTTATAACCTAGCTAGAAAGAATATTAATAAACCCGCCGAGCGCCGATATATAACCTTCGTAGCCTATAATCACTTTACTTTATTTATAAATCTAGGAATCTTAAGAATCGACTAGATCCCTAAATCTAATATCCGCTTAAATAATTAAATTATTTTATTTATAATTAACTAGTACCCGGCTAGAATCTTTATAAATTAATTAAATGAATTCGATCTAGCCGGAATAATACGTGGCTTAAAATACCCTCTCGGTTATACCACTAAATAATAAAAAGCGGTAGGGGATATAAATATTAATAAGAATATATTAATAGCGGGGGAGGAGGGATAATACTATATATAAACGAAGGGCCTATATATATTAAATAAATAAAAGGCGCTTAATATTAACCTATACCTTAAGTGTCCGGCTAAGGAGAAGATCCGTTATTAAAAACTAGTATAAAAACGATTTTATAAAGCGATTATTTAGTTTATATTTAGATACCCTAATAACCCGATCTTCCTAACTCTACTATTATATATTAAGTTATTATTATTTATAAAGGGGGCCGCCTAGGAACCCTCCTCTTTAGTCGCGAATAATATTATATAAACCGAGATTAATAAGATAATAATAATAATTTAATAAAGTATTTTTAAATATAATTATAATAATCTTTAATAACGGTTAAAAAACTAGTAAATCCATACGGCGTGGTTTTATTATATCGTTTATAATAGTCCTCTAGATAATAATACTAAGCCTATGAATAATTATAATAAAACTGAAATTTCGAATTTACTACTAGAGTTTAAGACTATAAATATATTAACTCTATCTTCTATAACTACGAGTATACTAGTATTAATATCTTAGATTTCTAAATAGTAATAATAATTAAAGTTTACGTATAATAATAGTAAATTTAAAACCTTAATATTAAATAACTAAAGTTTTAATTTTAAATAATTAAACCCTTAAATTTAAATAACCTTAGGCTCGACTTTAAGATATATTTATTATTAATTATCCTTAAGAGTTTAATATTAGAAGGCTAGCCCCCCGCTTAAAACTTTTAAACTTTTAAAATTATTTCCTAAATTAGAGTTTAATTTTAATAAAATTTTAGATAATCCCTTTTAATTATTAATCCCCTTTTAATTATTAATTTATAATATCGGAATTATTATTTAAATCGTTAATACCCTTTCTTCCTAATACCTACTATAATATAATATATATATTAATTAATTTACCTTATAGTTAAAACCTATCGGATTATTATTATATTATAATAATATTCGAAACGCTTCTAAAAGAGACCCGTAACTAGATCTACGGGTATTACTTTATTTACACCGAAGAAATTATCCTTTATTTAATAAAGAACGAGAGGTTAATATTTAAAGGAGACTTTTATAAACTAATAAAGTATAATATAAATAAAGATTATAATATCCCGATCGGAGACCCCGAAACGCTCGGGGGGGTTATTTATATAACGAATTAACTTTATATTACCCTACTCGGCGTTAATAAAATTATTCGTAAAGATATAACGAGTATTCTTTTTAAGTATAACGTTTAGCGTTTAGGTTATCTTAATTACTCGATTAATAATAAATATAATAAAGATCCTAGATCTATAAATATATAGTTCTACTTTAATTATTATTTCCGTTATATTAAAATCTATTTATTAATAAATAATAGTTTTAATCGTCTTTTTATTATAATAAATACTCGAGCGGAGTAATAAAATATAGGATTCGACGTAAAAGATAAAGTTTACGGAGTTTTAATAACGAATTTAATAGACTTTTTTAAATAAAAGAACGAGCGTTTAATATAAATAATTTAATTACGATCTTTAACTTTTAATATAGAGAATTTATTTTATCTAAATAATTACTATCGTAAAGAGGCTTTATATAATTTATATTATTATATAATTTAAAAGGGCTCTTAATATAGAAAGGAGCTCGATCCGGCGAAACTTTATAATTATATTAAAATTAATAATATAATCCTTAATAATAAGGATATACTAGATATTAAGGTAAAATCTAAGACGGACGTAAAAATAGTCGGCCTCGATATAAATTAGGATAAACCGACGGAAGGGGAAAAAAGAGAAGACGGAGTAACGAATAATAACGGGGATAATAAGAACGCGATCTTTATAAAGTTCTAGGGTTTAGACGCGTCGTATTTTATCGGGGGGGCTAGGTAAAGAATAATCTTTAATCTCTAATAATAAATATATACTCTTTAATACTTAATAAATAACGATAATTAATTAATTAATAAATACTTTTAGTAAGATTTTTATTACGCCGGTATTATAATTTTATAAATAATAATAAGAAAGCCTATAAATAATCGTTTATAATTTAAGTTCTATTAATATTAAAGTAATTATTAACTATAATATTTTTATACGCGGCTATATTAATACGTAATAAATTTAGATTTTATCGTTAAGATTACGGTATTAATCTAAAAGTAGAATAATACGGGTATTTTAATGATCGATAATTAAAATAAGGCGAATTAGACGTAATATTCGGATTTTACGCTTAGACGTGCTACCTGGAGGTTCCGTAGTAAGCAGAAGGCGCTAACCCGAAGGGGCTTAGCGAGCGGAAGCTAACCCGAAGGGGCTTAGCGGAGCTTGGCACATCTGAGGGACTGAGGCAAGTCTCAATCAGAAGAGGTCAAGAATATTGTTCGCTGATGTTGCTGGTAATCGACAAACGATAAATCAATGGTGTATGGCAATGAACTTTTCAGGAAATGACAGAACGGTATAATAAGAAGCAGACCATTGATGCATACCCATCAAATCGTCGAACACACTCCGTTGAGCCCTAGGTGGTGGCCCCTTGCCTTCGAGAGCCGATGCGAATTCCTCTCGCTCTACACCAATCACGTGATCAGCTTTCGTCCCATGGCCACTTATCATGCAGATCATGTAAAAAGAAACTCACCCTTCACACTCTCAAATGCAATAGTAGTCGGCCCACTCTTCTGCGGCACCGCTTTCCTTCCCCGGCGCCCTTTCATCTTTCTCCCTACTAACCCTTGCCACAAGATTCGATCTCTATTGGTACTTTCGGCCCACCCACAGGTCCATCCCTGGATACTGGCATGCTTATCCACTTGTCTTCTACTTTGTCTTTCCAGCGCGAGAGCGTGCGCATACTGTTGTTCCCTTTAGGACAAAGTTGCACTGCTGCGGCACCTTCATTGGACTTGGTGCCATTGAAGTGGGAAGGAGATTTGGCACGGGAGGTGGGAGTAGACAAGGGTGTGGCCGCCTGAGATGGAAGAGAGGAAGCCGGCTGCGACGGATTCAGCGGTGGAATTCGATAGGGTAAAATGCCGACGAGACTTTCACAGTGAGAGACATGTGGAGGCTTGTCTGGCCTTGCAATATGTAAGCATGCTCTAGTCAAGTACCCCCCGGAAGCGTAGTTGTTCCCTACAAAGTATGTTTTATTAGGACTTTTAGTCCATTATGTGGGCCGACTCACAGCTCCCAATACTATGATTGCTCGAATGGCGGCAGATTTCAGGCAAACTAGTCTTTTTAACCAAGCCTTTCGGTGATCTTCGCACTGGACAGAAATTCTATGGTTACTTGAATTTCTTGTATACAAAACCTAATCCCCACGCGGGGAATGTGCGATTCCTGGTGGGGAAGCGTGCCGTCACTGTTCAATCTGAATCTAAATACAAAAGTATGTCATTAGTGTGGAGGCATGCATGAGAAGTGTGCAGTGGCAGGGCAGCGTGTCATCATGGGGGGCTTTAAGTTTGAAGAGAATGGTATTTCGTTTTGTGGCTACCTATCGTGCCGTCTCGTCTGGAGCATCATCTCAACTTCAGGCTTGCCCCATTCGGCGCACGACTACCTCATCTCACCATTCAGCGAGATATTCGTAACCAGGACATGGTCAATCGATAAATGTTGCCCCTGTAATTACTGCTCGTGATATCGCCTTCCCGTTTCCCGTCTCCATGTCGTATGCGTTTGCTAGGTTTCAATACTTTACCATATCAGGTTCGATTCCTAATGGTCTGGTACAATGGTGTTGTGGTCTTGTTCGTATTCTTTGTATGCTCCTTCCATCTGTCTGGTCTTGGCAGCCGCATGGTTCGGATCGTGTCTGCAGTTTAGTTCGAGCCATTGCCTCGTTCTCGTGTGAGAGTAGCCTCCAAGGTCATGTGCCCATGAAGACGGCCAGCTTCTTCGCTTTTGGCCTTTATTCCCCAGATTCTATGCACTTCCCCAGACTTCTAAACCCTTCTGGCATGGCCGCCACGAGTCTCTCAAATAGACTCTAGACTTTCTCGCTTTTTAGTGAACACCACAACCCGTAGCCCCATTCTCCACAAGCCTCCCACCATCTCCTGGCCAAGGATCTACGCCTGCTCTACTGATTAGCGTCCTTGACACTCTCAGCTTCCGTAGAGGGCGCATCGTTCAAGTGATGTTCTTCCCTTTTGGCTACTGACTTTCATGTGTCCCTTCTAATCTTTTCTTGGTGGCGGCAAGGTTCAGATCGTGCCTCCACCTTACCGCAAGCCATTGAACTTTTCCTACGGCAGACTTACTTCCAAAGCCATGTGCCCCCAAAATTGGCCAACTGATCCGTGCGTAGCTTTTTATCTCCACAGTTCATGCAGTCCCGCAACCTTGCGGGATGGCCAAATAAGAGACCTCACATGACTTGATTGGCCATCTTACTTTGGATGAACTCCACGCCACACCAGGAATCCTCGTACCTAAGGACTACATTCACGATTTCTAGGCAAAAGTTGGAAGCGTTACTTACTTGGTGGCGTCCGTATACGAATAATAATCAAGACATACTTCTGCGGTAGGTGACTCATTCCTTAGGATGGGTATTTTGATGAAGCCTCATGCTCGGATGAAGTTGAGGCCCGACAGTCAGCTTGGGGGAAGACCTAGGAGCTTCAGAAAGCACCAGCCATGAACCCTGAGTCGGATGGGTTGAAATTTCTCATTAGTGGGGGGCAGTGGGGGTTTGGGGGGATGCAAGCTTGTTTTTAGAAGCCATTCGAGTACATTTGAATGACTGCGTACAACGTACAATCTCTGCATGAATTTCTTGCAAGATCGATCGAATGAGACACAACAACGTCCAATAGCTGCTTGACGCTCGTACAGAATAATACGCAGCATGAATTAATAGAACGCGCGCAGTACTCAAAACTAACTAGCGTAGTCGCAAAAAGCTCACCAAACGACGATCATTCAGCAGCAAATCAAATAAAAGAGTAATCAAACAAGCAAGTAATATAAGTACCGCCTAGTCATGCCGTCAACCTCACTACAGTACCTTGCAGCCATCGACAGTTTATGTTGTCGCGGTAGCACGCCCGAGACATCCCTCTAATGATGCCAGAAATGGAAACACTACATGTATCGCTTTAGACTTGCACTTTACGGTGTCAATGATCAATGATAGGAAGGAAGACTTACTACAGCTGATGGGGGACTGACTTCATAGCATCCTGCCATCAACAAATTGCCCTTACTGTCCGGGCTTAGCGTTATTACGAAATCGTTGCAACCGGCGCCTTAACTAGAAGGAGAACTGTTAGCGCACGGACGTCATGGCGGAAAATGCAAGAAAGCTCAAAGCCATCGACAAGATGAAAACGAAGTACTCAATGATACTACTTACCATCGAGGTCAAGCTGCTGCCCTTCCGCCATATTTGAGCTGATCGCGTAAGAGCCCACAGTATTATTCGAGCTGTCGAATGTGTCGTTCCAAAACACTTGGTAAGGCACACTGGCTTCCGCGTCCTGGCCAGCGAGGACTGCCGGGTTGTTGAACGTTGTCTTAGTTGTGCAGCCTGATGTAGCATAAGTTTTGAAATTGATATTCGCGGTAGCGCCGATATCAATACCCCTGCTGCCCACTTGGCGCTTTGCCAGCAATGGATTGGCGATAGCGGAGGCTGTTATAAGGGCGCCAAGAAGGGCAAGTTTGGTAGGGATGGTGCGATGCATGATTGTTTAATCTGGGAGTGGCTTTGGGAAGATTGATTTTTGGAAGTTTAGAGTGAATGTCCACGAAAAGTGCTTATTGAGGGAGACATAGAGATTCCATAGAGCCTTTTGTCTTTACGAACGAGCAAGCTCAATGAAGGCCAAAAGTGACGAAGACCGCCCGTAGATTTATACATCGCAGAAACAACTTCTTTTTTGTTCCGGTCCTCGCAGAAGCTAGTAGCTGAAAGAAGGCCAGTGAAAGAGCACGAAAGAAATCTATGGCTCAAAGGTTGTTTTCTCAAAACGCGATGGACAACTCTTCTGTTCCATGAACAACATAAGCGGGCTGTCATGTTGTCTTGGCGCTATGATCGTTTCGGTAAGGGACAAAGACAATGTAAGAGAACAAGCACAAAGGGAAGGCATCTTCCCTTTCTTCGGGCGGAGATCCTCTAAGGGATACGACTGGTTCACGCCGCCAAGTAAATCAGTGGTCGTGGGAGCCTCAAATGAAAAGGCCTGCAATGCCTCTATCAAAACGTAAAGTCGTGGAGAATAATTTATCGCTTAAGCTGCATCCATGACGTTCGCACGAGCAGCTAGTGGTACAATAATGGCCACAGCGACCGGGATCTGAATAGAATTTTCAGCCATAGCGGCGTGGAAGTGAGAAACGGGAAGCGGTCAGCGTCAAGAATAGCACTACATCTATTCCGATAAACGATCTCATCAGCTGTCAGGACGACTACCAGATCTTCTTCCTGCTTGTCGGATGACCAGGTTGTGCGCTCTCCTTTACGGAATATGTAGTAAGTGCCTGTTGGCAAAAATCTCAATCCCTGTCTAGAAGAGGAGACTATCAGGTGGCCCTGGATAACGTCGAGGCGATCGCAGGTTGTTCGACGGTCGTGCCAGTGGAATTCACTACATGATTTGCTACCCTTTGGCTTTGGAATGGTGATTCTCATCTCATGCCGACGAGAGAAATCGAAGGAGGCGCATGCTGGTCCAGGTAAATGGAATAAATTTTGATCTATGGTTCTGGTTCCCTGCATAGTTCAATGGCAGGAGTTTCAACGAGGCTGCGCAGAGATGTTGGAGACAACCAGGACGTGACAAGCAAAGACTCGCTATAAAAATCGACTGGAACGAGCATGTCACAGCAAGTAGATAGCTGAAGTGAATATGTCAAAAGCCTTGGTAGAAATTCAGATGGCAAGAGATGTATAGAGCTCTTATATCATTTACAGGTTCATTCTCTTCGAAGCATCCTAGGCCCTTCTCATCCGCCAGATCGTGGCAAAGACTAAGCTCTGTATCAGTGGATTAAACGCAAGACGGGGCTTTGACATGTGGTTGCTCGCAAAGGCTTGGCAGTAGCGCCAAGGCGATGTCGGCTAATCATCGGCTATTGGCCTATACGAAAATCGATCCCACACCGAGACTATTCACTCTTTTAATCATGTCAGACGTTGACGATCCTGCTGCTGGGCAGCAGCCTACTCACCAAATTATACCGGGCCAAGGCTATGCAAATGAGTCTAGTGAGAAACCCGAAGGGCCTGCAGTAATAGGAGAAGACAATCTTGAAGAAGACCAGGAAGAAGACTACGATGATATATTCGCAGGCGAGGACCTAGATGATGAAGACTACGCCTCATACAACCCGTCAGACTACACAAAGACCTACAACAGGCAGCGCAAGCTCCAAGAAGTCTCAGCCGACCCAAATGCTTCCAAGTCGACCTTTCCCAAAGCAAATCCTCAGAAGCCTACGGCCAATACTCTTGCCTCCATTGATGACCAGGTCACCACTCTGTCTCGGCATGCCGGGAAGTTGAAACTCGATGATCGGCAGTTTGGGCATGGAGGTAAACATGACCGAGTGGCCGATAAGAGTGATAGAGCAACCAGCGAACAAGTGCTGGATCCACGTACCCGCATGATCTTGCTCCAGATGATCAATCGCAATGTCGTGTCTGAAGTTAACGGTTGTTTGTCAACCGGGAAGGAGGCCAACGTGTATCACGCTCTCTCCATACCGCAGGAGGAAGGCTCAGAGGGAGCTGTGGCTCCACTTCATCGGGCCATCAAGGTTTACAAGACTAGCATACTGGTATTCAAAGACCGTGACAAATACGTTACTGGGGAATATCGATTCAAGAGAGGCCACAGCAAGGATCATAGGGCTATGGTTAAGGTGTGGGCGGAGAAAGAAATGAGAAACTTGAAGCGGATTTACGCATCCAGCATACCTTGTCCAGAGCCTATACAGCTACGGCTTCATGTCCTCGTGATGGGCTTCCTCGGCGATAAGAAGGGCATTCCTGCGCCAAGACTGAAAGATGTGGAGTTGGTAGGCAGCGACGTTGAAGCAAGGTGGAAGCTGCTGTACTTGCAGCTGCTGGGCTATATGCGTATCCTGTATCAGACATGCCGTCTGGTTCACGCGGATTTGAGTGAATACAACGTGTTGTACCACCAAGATAAGTTGTGGCTTATCGATGTCAGTCAGAGCGTTGAGCACGATCATCCACGTAGCCTGGAGTTCTTGCGCATGGATGTCAAGAACGTGAGCGACTTCTTCCGACGGAAGGGCGTAAATCCGTTGTCGGAGAAGACGACATTCGGGTTTGTGACCGCTGCTCACGGCAGCACCGATCCATTGTGTATGGCCACCAGCTTGCAAACGCTCTATGAAGATCGACTTGACGAAGACCCTGAGGAGGCTGCTAATGTGGAGGTCGACAATGAAGTCTTTCGCAACCAGTATATACCCCAGACTCTTGAGCAGGTCTATGATGTGGAGCGTGACGTTGGTGAGGTTGCAAAAGGTGGGCAAGACAATCTTGTTTATCGTGACTTGCTGGCCGAAAGGTTGGTACCGGAGGCTCCAACAGCAGAATCAGATGAGCTTCGAGGATCTAAACAAGCTTCAGGGGACGAGAGCCATGGTTCTTCGGCTGGCGAAAACAATGATGAAGAGGAAAGTGACCCTTTCGCAAAGAAAAATCCTCGCGGGAAACGCTTCGAAGATAAAGACACAAAGAAGGAGCACAAGAAGCAGGTAAAAGAGGAGAAGAAAGAGAAAAGGGAGCACAAGATTCCCAAGCATGTTAAGAAGAAGATGATAAGCAGCTCAACAAAGCGGAAGAATTGAGTTTGAAACGTGAACTATACTAGCATAAGAAGCGGTTAAGACTGATTCTCAGTGCCAACATAGCACAAGGTATGTTCATGATACCCCCCTTTGAATGTTCGGTCTGCTTCAATGATTAATCCAAACACTTGAACTTATTCCTTCTCAGTGGCAGTGAGCGTTCCTTTGCAAGAGAGCATCATCTGCCCAGTTTGACCACGAGGATGAGGCCTGCTACGGTCTTCCTTGGCCTCAATGCAGAAAAAAGAGAGCACTGAGATTTCTTCTATTTCCAGTCGCTATGCTAACAGATACAATGCAATTACAACGCTGATGCTTCGCGAATCAGGTGTACACGACCAGTTCCAAAGCGGTAATCGAGCCTATCGGTCGTCTTTTACACGTTGTATAGCTCGACGAATGACCGACGCCGATATATGGGGAATCCTAGCCTCATGGTCATTGACCGGCAGAACTTCAAATTGTAGTGGCCTAGCCTCAAATCCAGTCCAGAGATCACTTGGTAGAAAATACCCATGCTCTTCTTTGAAAGCCGCCCTGTCCTCCGCCTCGTCCTCATAAAGCTTCTCAACTCGAGTTCTAGCTGTCTGCACAACCTTGTCCATCTCGAGCTCCACAGCTTTCCTTCTGCCAACTTCGATAAGCAGCTTATCGTAGGCTCTTAAAAAGCCATCGTAGACCTCTCGACCACTTTCGAGCTCTTCCAGATGTCCATCGATCTTCCTCTTGTCTTCATCCCAGCGGATGAGGAAGACTTGGCTCTGCGAAATGTAACCAGGTAGCCTACGACCAATCTTTTCTAGCATACCAAAAGCTTTTGTCGTCCCCGCATGGTCCCTGGCAAGCTGATCACTATGCGTCTCGACTCGCACATAGAGCGCTTCCATCTCTGCATGGTGGTTCTCGATTTCCATAACCACATCTTCCACCTGACTCGCATCGTTTTCCAGCACCCTCATCATATCCTCCCATTGCTCTTCAATCATAGGTTCGGGGGGTGCTTGTTCAATATCCATTCCGTTGGGCAGTTCACCCGCGATCTTCGACGCAGTATCACCTCCGCCTTCAGTGTGCTTGATAGCCGTAACACAAAGATCGAAATGCTTCACCAAGCTTTCCAAACTCTCAGCCATCTCCCTCGCATGATCTTCCATCTCATGTAATATGTCCGGCAAGGGGTTCCTTCCCTCAATCTTCCCACTCCCTAGCATCTCCTTCCCCCGATCCAAAATCTGCCTCACCCCTCTCACTTCGTCCTCAAAGCGTTTATTAGCGTTCTCGAATTCTCCGATCCCCTCTCCTGCCTGCTCAACAACCCCCCTAACCACCCCAACCAAGCCCTCCACACCCCCCTCATCCACAAAATCCAACAAACTCCTAGTCTCCTCCCCCTCCGGCCTCAACCCCTTTTCCACGATTGTGGTCCTCAATCTCTCCAATGTCGCCCTCAGCCTCTTATCAGCCTCGTCCAGACTCGTTACCAACACATCGAATTCAGCTTTGCCCGCCAAAGCGGTATCGGCGCCCCTTTGTTGGATTTGTGATAGAGTAAAAAGTTGGGAATTGATACCGCTGCGAAGGAAGGAGGTTGAGGCCGTGTTTATGGCGGCGTTGGAGAGGGCGGTGCGCGTGGATTTGCAGAGAGTGTTGGCGAGTTGGACGTGGGCGATTGAGGAGAGGGAGCGCTTGGAGGCGAGGAGGTGGGGAATTAGGTGTTCGAGGGGCGATGAGGGTGAGGAGGTGGTGGGCTGGAGGTGGGGAGTGTAGTGGGTGAGAGAAGAGGTTGAGGTTGAGGTTGAGGACATCATAGTTGGGAGCTTCTTAGAGACCGTTGCCTGCTGTGTCATGGGTGTCAAGGGCGAAGCTGATTGGTGAACAGGAGGTCTTCGACGTTCGATGGTAGAATCGTGTTACGCATGTTGACGTTCGCTCTCTTCCTGTATCATAAATCACCAGTGACAAGTGTCAGGAAGCTTTTTGGTCTCAAGAGTCGTGAGGATCGACAAATGACGAGGATCGACAGCACAGAATCTGGACCCCTCGACCGAGCCTTCGGGACACTAGCGGCGGAATCAATGCTTGGCACGCAAAAGTGGAGTCGCTCAGTCGCCACGATATTCCAACGCCACCAGACGCTGACAACAACGGTGAAGGTAGTGTAAGTTATATTGGAAAGCTGGGCATAGCACGTCAATTGGTATCCCGATGGAGTCTTTCTTTTGAATATGTTAGCATTGCGTGCGAGGAATTTACAACTTTCATTTCAAACCAGCCACACATTCTTCAAAGGAAGCAGCTCGCCTTCGCACGCCATCGCTTGCGAATCCCAGCGAACAATCTCCGAGTTTAAAACATATGTTTGAGCCGCCTCAGTCTTACGTGAGCCGCTATCTAATTACAGAATCTCCCCACGCTACACAATGATGGAGGACCAGGTTCATTTTGAAGGAGGTCTGGCAGATTACCCGGAAAGCCCATCGAAGCGAAGAAGAATCACACGATCGAAGGGCGTCTTTCCAGATGACGGCGAGCTACCTTTTGCCTCAATTCCACCAGAAGACGTGCCTTCACCAGACACGGTCGTTGTCACCGAAGAAGTCTGTCAAGATGATCACGAAAACATTTCGATTTCAGCTTCCTCAAAGCACGCTGGAGAGACCGTTGCTCCATTCCTGGCACGACATATTCCGAACCAATACGCGCCTGGGGGAGGACTCGATGCAGAAGGGAACGCGAAGCAGAAAGATCCAAACACCAAATACTGCTATAGGCACAGGCCGGACTTGAAATGCCGAAGGCAAGCGAATGAGCCCTCAATGGATCAGCTACAGCATGAGCTCGAGGACCTCTCGCAGGGCGATCAGCAGGCTATCGCTCATGTGTGGTCTCTTTTCTCAGCTGCGCCGGCCAAACATAGGAACTTGATGCTCCAAGGCATCCTCACACAATGTTGCTTTCCTCAACTCTCATATCTTTCGACCAACGTTCGAGACCTCATCCGTATCGATTTCCTGACTGCACTGCCGCCCGAGATATCCTACAAGGTGCTTTGCTTTCTTGATACTACATCTTTATGCAAAGCTGCACAAGTCAGCCAGCGATGGAGATCGCTAGCAGATGATGATGTCGTATGGCATAGAATGTGCGAGCAGCATATCGACAGGAAATGTACGAAGTGTGGCTGGGGTCTACCATTACTGGAAAGGAAAAGATTGAGAGCTTCGAAGAGACAGATACAACTGCGGGCTACGGGCAGAGGACTAAATGAGTGGTCACCGAATATTACGCCATATCCCGAGACGGCTGCGGAGTCACAGAGCGACCTGGTCGATATGCAGATCGCAGGAGCGTCATCGAGCGATGACTGCAAGCCGCAGATTAAAGAATTTACAGTTCCTACGATCACGAAGCAGCTACTTACGCCGTCAAACACGGACGTCGACGAGTCGTACTTCAAACCCCGGACAAGGCCTTGGAAAGACGTTTACAAGGATAGATTTAGGGTTGGGACAAATTGGAAACATGGGCGCTGCTCTATCAAGATTTTCAAAGGGCATCAAAATGGAGTCATGTGTCTGCAGTTTTCAGAATCTGAGAACATTGTTGCCACAGGCTCTTACGATGCAACCATCAAGATCTGGGATATGGACACTGCTGAAGAAATACGTACCCTCACAGGGCATACGAGCGGGATCCGAGCGTTGCAGTTCGATTCAACGAAACTAATTTCTGGTAGTCTGGATCGGACGGTGCGGGTGTGGAACTGGTGAGCATTTTTCAGTCCCTTTATAGCTTCTCGGATTGTCTTGAGTGTCCAGACTCGATTACTATCTTGAAAGAAAGACACTGACTCGGAAATCCTTGTAGGCGGACTGGACAGTGCATATCCACCTACACCGGCCACAACAGTGGCATTGTCGGTCTCCACTTTGACGGCAACCTCCTAGGCACAGGCTCAATGGACCACTCCATCAAGATTTGGAACTTCGAAGACTCCCAACGCTTTACTCTCCGCGGGCACACCGACTGGGTAAATGCCGTTCGCGTCGACTCCGCCTCCCGAACCCTGCTCTCCGCATCCGACGACTGCACTATCAGGCTCTGGGATCTCGACTCAAAAATCTGCATCAAAACCTTCGAAGGTCATGTTGGGCAAGTCCAACAAGTTGTTCCCTTACCAAATGAATTCGACCTCGCAGACGACGGCCTTGATGACCATGATGGTGCTTCGTCAACGACGAGTACGCAAGCAAGCCCGCAAGGTTCACCGCCAACCACGCAACCAATCGCCGAACCATACGGTCCCGGCTTCACCACTTGCGATCGTCCAATGCCACCTCGGTATATACTAACAGGAGCCCTGGACTCGACGATCAGACTTTGGGACACCTACTCCGGCGCCTGCCTACGGACCTTCTTCGGCCACGTAGAAGGCATTTGGGCTCTTGCGGCCGATACGCTAAGAGTGGTTAGCGGGGCTGAGGACCGAATGGTCAAGGTTTGGGAACCGAGGACGGGGAGGTGTGAGAGGACATTCACGGGGCATGCGGGACCGGTTACTTGTATTGGGTTGAGTGATAGTCGGATGTGTACAGGGGGCGAGGATAATGAGGTTAGGATGTATAGCTTTTGAGGGAGCTTGTAGAGGGGAGGGTGTAGGTTTGGATGTCAAGGATCTGAGCTGTGCGGCGGCCATTGGTGATGTTGGTCAATGATACCCTTCATGTCGTTGGTCGAGCGGATTTAGCGAGCGTCTTGGTTGCTACATTGGGCATAAAGACTGTCTACGACGTTTTAATTTGGAAATCATCTAGGTGTTGTCGTCAGGAAATATCAGAAATTCTGACACTACATCAATATCCATTGCGTAAATTGACATTCAATGGTAGGCAGGACCTATCGTTCTCCTCACGACTAAGGTCTTTTCATGAGTACTCCGGTCAATCGGATTTATTGTCCCATCCTAATGCTTTATACTACCTCTCTTAAGCGTAAAGGGGCAGCCTATCCTATGGAGATAATTTTTAAGCGACTATCTCAGTTGACGACAAGGCTGTCAAAACGTGAGGCTCTATTCTATGGGCTTCTAATAACCAGGAGCTGTGAAAGACCGGATACAGACTTTCTTTCTCACTTTGTTGTCCAGATTTGCTGTTAGCTGGTCACATCACCATATACGGGATTGATTGAGTAGACGTGGGAGAAGTATTGGTTTTTTAAAGGTAAATGTTTCTTTCCTGTTGTTACAACATGCTCTATAGTCTAATGTTAGTCTATCGAGCTAGACGCTGAAACAATGTCAGGCTCATGTATCCTGGACCAAGCTCCCATCTTCCATCTTCCCGTCTTGCTTTCCGCCTTCTTCTATATAAGTCTCCACTAGACTTGCTTTTGGATCTTCATCAGGCAGCCCGGCCAAACGTCTGACTGCCAAGACCTCTCGTCTTATTTGCATCGTACACTCTTTGCGCAGCTCAATAGCCTCTTTGCCATACTTCAGCTCATCATTCAGCACTCCCACTTCAAGATTCCCACCCACTTTCCGCTTGTTATCTTCTACCAATTTCTGCCACCGACTCCTCAGCTCATGAAATACACCTTCCTTCTCCCCACCCACATTATCCCCAAACCACACCGCGCACGCTTTCCCAGCCCGCGGTATCCATCTCGGCGCCACTCTGTTCTCATACATGATCTCATTGTTCCCTTCAAGCCAGATTGGCACAATATCAGGGCAAACTTCCGGCTCTAGTATCAGCCTCGCTATGCCCCAGCGAAAATAACGCATGGCCTTCTGTGGGTGCTGATGTACGCGGCCTTCGGGAAATATGTGGATCCAGGAGTATTGGCGTGTGGCGTAAGCGGACGGAGCGGGATATGTGTCTATGCCATCAGTGGTGTACGTGTATACGTCGCTGGGGGAGGAAAAGGGGTCTGAGATGTCTGGAGAGCGGAAAGAGCGGTCTACGGGTGAAGGCGAGTCTGCAGGACGGAATGGAGGGTGAGAGAGGAGGCGCACAGCTTCGCGAATGGTGGGTTGGAAGGGACCGCCGTGGGGAGAGTGATGGAGACGGTGGGTGGGGAGGACTTGGCCTAGGGTGAAAAAGGAGGAGAAAACTCTGGCTAAACATTAGGAATTTTGTCTGGTAGGCTGGGCTTTGGGAGGTGTCCTGACTTGTTCTTGAAAACTATGTCATAGCTTCCGAGCGACCATCGGTGGTTGCTGGGGTTGAAGTGGTAGCTGAAGGGCAGGACACCCCAGATTAGAGGATCATCGATGCTGCCATTGATCCGGTGTTAGCGATTGGACGCCTAACTAGGTGAAATCGACGTTGGGATACGTACGTACACGCAGATGTGGTTTGATACTAGTAGCACTCAGTCAATATACATCGCATTGAGCGCACGGACGGGGATCCCTTACCTGTAAGCAGACCTCTTTGTCTCCCCTCTGGGTCGGCTCTCTTGTCTATTAATTGTAGAAAACTTTCGAGCCCATGCGCTTTCTGGCTGTTCGGAACGTTCATGAAGATGCGCGCCAGTGTGCCTGTAAAGCCCACAACTGCTGCGGAGCCTATGCGCCATGGTAGGCTAGGTGGGCGAGGATCTTCAGCCATCAGGCTGGGTATTGTAGCCTTTAATAATTCGAAGAGAAATCCATCCTGAGGGAAAACAAGCAGGCAAGGAGAACTTTTGCCCCAAATGAGACCGGAGGTATTTCCGCCTTGGCAGCTGTGGCTCACCCTCGACCCGAGGCTGCCGCTTTTAGCGTGAGCAGGGGTGATGCAACACTCTACGCTCATCCTAAAATTGAAACAACCAGAAGCGCAACCTCTCGAGTCCAGGTGAGGACCCCACGGATTCTGTGGGTTTCTGAGATGGTCACGACGTAATCCTCAGACACAAATCCTTGAACGGTAGTAATCCGGTAAATCTCAGGATCTTGATTACCTATGATCTGATAGCTTCACACCATCTGATCTGTGTCGCTCAAGATATGGTCGTTCCCCCAATAACGCCACACGGTCTCCCGCACGAGGACTTCCACCATAGTCGTACGTTGTGCAATGCGAAGTACATCGATTATCCCAGATAGCTACGTCGTTACCATTCCACTTAACACGAACTTGTGCGTCGTGATTCTGGGTCATGAGCTGCGTCAACACTAGCTTTATTTGTACAAATCTGTACATCTACCAAAATGGTTTCTGAACGAGAGGAGTGAGCCTACGTTGGATAGATAGCCGAGCAATTAGTCTGAATCGTGTTTCGTAAATTCGTTGATACGCTTCGTGAAGCCTTTATTGACGGAAACTGATTCCCAGCCAGTCATGGCTGAATTTGTAAGCCGATATTGTAATCATCTTGTAGAGTTACTCGTTTAATAGAAAGGCGGTATCTGTTTCCTAGATATAAGATCAAGAAAAGCTGCTTACGATTCTTTCGAATGACGGGATATATCCCTTTAAGATCCCCGCCCTTGTTCAAGGGGAGCATCTTTGACCATCACGCAGTGGATTGCCCAATCGCCTGGTTTCGTTGTGAAAAGAGGATGCTCGAGCTCTCACCGGCGCCTGCGATGGCGAATCCATACCAGGTATGATCTTATCCGCGACGTTATTTTATAATTCGCTCGAGCTCTCCACCCGTATCGCCTTCTTTTGGTCGACATTGAACATTACCCGCGTGATCTCCGCCCTACTGGCAGCAGCAATCCGTGAGATACGTGGCGTAGATAGGAAGCCTGGCTGGTTCTGGCTCTTCCTTCTCGAAGATCTTCTGACTTTCGTCATCGGATTCATTTCGTGCTTCTATCTCCCTGCTTCGCCAACAAACACAAAGGGCGTGATTTGGCGGCGTTCCTGGTATACCGAGCGACAGGAAACCATTATGACGAACCGCATGCTGCGTGATGACCCGGCCAAAGGTTTGACGACACTGAGAGAGGGCGCCATACTGCGCAATGTCTTGCAGGCCTGGCGTGATCCCAGCATTTGGGGTCTCTATTTCATCAGCCTCGTTACCTACATTTCAGCCACGCCAGTCGAAGCATAGTTGTCCCTCACGTTGAAGAGAATTGGATTCTCCACCTTGACAGCAACGTTCTCTCAATACCGAGCGCTGTTCTACAGATTATTCTGATGCTTTTTCTCGCGCGCAGTAGCGAGTTCTTCGACGAACGCACATGGCATTGCTTCTTTGGCGAAGTCTGGTTTCTGCCATTACTGATTGCGCTCACTGCGCTGCCCAATCACGGATACAACTGGCCCAAATTCACCCTCACAACAATGATCTCTGGATGTAAGTTGTCGCTCCCCTTCCTAAGCTTTCCTCGCACAGCAGAAAGCTGACAGGCATCTGGCAGATGCTTACTACTATCCTATCTTCTCAGCTTGGATTTCAGAGAACAGCTTTTCCGTTCATAAACGTGTCATCACTGCCGCAACATGCAATGTGGTAGTCCAGATCGGCAGCTTGATCGGTGGCCAGATCTACCGTGCCAGTGACGCGCCTTACTCTACATTGGGAACACAGTCTGGATCGCGATATGTATATTGAGTCTGGCCACTTTTATTGTCTAAAATGCTTTTCTGCGGTACCTAAATTATCGGAACGAGAAGTCTTGGAAGATCCGCGTACCGAGACGATCAGGGAGAGAGAGAAAAGGATGGAGAGCGGAGATTGGACTTCCGCTTCAAGTACTAGATACCTTCAAGAATCCATGAGAGCTCTTTAACTACGGAGCCTATGTTGATACCGGGTATTCTCAAAGGCGCCTTCCCACATTCTGTTCTCCAGAAGTTGGCTTTGTTTTATTGCTTCGTCGTCTATCTGCTAAAACTATGTGTCATGAATGGTCTGCGACATCTCCCAGGCTATCTACTTGGGTCAGCACAAGCCAGCGAAAGAGAAAAGAGCAGACATTATGACCCGCTTCGTTCCATGGGGTCTTGGTTGGGGCTATATAGCTCCGTGTAGTATCTTTAACGAAGACACGGAAGCTGAATATAGCGAACGGGAAGAAACCTCACCAACCGAATGATTCTTTCCGACGAGACAGAGACGAGACACGGCTTTGCGTGGGGCTATTGTATGAAGGTAGTCCCTTCGATGCAGCTTGTATTAGGAATCACCGCAGGCTCGCAAATCTGAGACCGCCCTTCCACGGGCTCATCTTCAAAATTGTAGCGATGAGGAATACATCGAAATCATATGTCGTTGATTAGCACAGTATGGTAAGGTGTTGTATAGTCGTAGAACCAGGCCCCAATGAGGAGACAGGTCGTAAGATGTATGTAACAAATCTGCATAGGGCCAGGATGTGAGCGAAAAACTTTTCATCGAATGATTGACATTGTCTCCATCACTGTAAAATAGGGTAATCATATGTCGACCCCTGAAAGCTGCAACAACGCGCGTGGGGTTCTGTCTTGACATAGTCAGCCGTCACAGATGGGTGGACCCACATCACAAAACTGAGACCAAATCGTTGTCGATCATTCTGAGCATTAACCACGACTGTTGTCATATTCACAATTCAGCGTGGTTTGTGTCCTCACGATATCACACGGTAGCTCGTACACTCTGCTCGCTGAGTCCTCCCGCACCCCCCCCTTTTTGAATGATTGAATTACTAGAATCGACCCTGCCCCTTGCTCATATGGGAGCAGGAGTTGGTACTCCCAAAGTTGGAGCGCTACAAGGCCTGTACGAAAGAGGACAGGGCATATTTGCCAGATCCAAGTAAAAAGATTGCGAGATATCCCCCAACTCTCGTGCCCGATCTACGAGGTCAGTAAGAGGCGGCGGTCTTTCTCGTAAAAGGTACATCATCGCTTAGCTTATACGGTACTCTCCAGCCTTGAATTATGACGTCGAAGCGTCCTCCTTGAGCCATTTTGATGGATTTTAACGGCTTCAGGAGCTCGGCTACGAGCTTGGCGTTTCTGTCTTGGGATTGTACTTGGAAGCCGAGGTTAAAGAGCTTTTGCAAGATAAAGATACAGAGGTATCGCAGGCTTATTATGGAAGAAAGCGTGCGGCAACCCTAAGTCCATCCCGGCATATCGTAAGGTTCTTCAGAAGGAGTCGAGAATTATGGGTAGTCGAAAAAGTAAATGCTTATATTCAGGTTCCGGATATGAATGAGCGTGCCAAGTTTCGGATTGTCAGTAACAAAGATGCGGGGGACATGGCGTACTGTGAATAAGGGAATTGATAGCATGAAGGGCAGAGCTTCGTCATAGCTGCAACTTGAGTCAGTATAGGCTGGTGTGAGCATCGGCAGCAGTTAAAGACGGGAAGAGAGGTTTCAATTAACGTACATCAGTCTGCACGATAAACAAAACGCAAGTAGCTGGTCGTTTAGGTCTTTAGAAGCGTTCATGACGATAGTCCCCTCCTCGTCCCCACGTTAATAATGTGTATGTCCGTCCCAGCCATCACCTGACTCCTATTTCAGGCACCTTATATAGGCTAAACGACCACCTAAAGATTCGATATGTATAAGTGACGGCCCGAAAATATATTGGTAAATGTTCTCTTGAATCTCGATAGGTAAGCTGAAAAGAAGACGTTGTTGCTGCAAAAGCGGTACTCCGAGCTGGACAGATCCTTTTGTCGGGTGCGTAATAACGGTAGCACTATTTTGCCGGGAGACGGGCACATTTTCCTGCACAGCTTCCTCTTGAGCGTTCTCCCCCTTGCTGGACTTTTGGAATGCGGATGCGAGCCTCGACAGCCCTGTCTTGCGAGCTGGGGTCGCCCAGTATCTCGGTTCTCTGAATAGCATCTTGATAGCCTTCTTCAGTACTCAGAGGTAGTGGACTCGATGTAGATGACAGGCTTGTGTCGACCATTTGCAATGTGGATGATGGTTACACTGGACCGCCGGGGCTGTGGCTTATTGCGTCCTTCTAGCACTTGGACTACCCTCTGCCAAGTCCATAAAGACAGGTTTGCGGTAGGTTAAGCCACAGTGCATACCTTGCTTATTCACCAAGGTATGCACAGTCATTATTCAGGAATTGCCAATGTCTAGATTCCATGCTTGCCACCCAGGATGAAAAATACCCGGCATCCAGTAGATTCGGAAACTCAGTAAAGGAAAATTGAAACTATTCAGAACCTGATCTTTGTCGTTCTTTTAGCCCGATGCTCTCCCGCGTTCGTAAAGCGGCGCTTACCCTAGACGGGCTCACCCCCTCCTTCAACTGCTCAAACTCCCCAACTGCTCATCCTGTAGGGCGGATGCCTAAAAACCGCCTGGAGGTTTCCCTAAAGCGGGTTGCTTAGGCGATACAGAAATCTCCCAGAACTTCACAGACTGCTGCCTGGAAGTCGAAATTCTAGGGCTGAGGGGGCGTACTTTAGGGGCTCGGGCCGCTTCCGGGCTTCAGCCCTACCCGAAAGGGTAGTCATGGTGAACCCTTCTAGGCCCGGTAGGGGATGACTAGGGCAGATTTCTATCACCTTGGCAAAGCCTCAGTAGCCCTGTACAACTCGTACCAGAAAGGCCCCAACAACCTCACAAGATGTCTCATAGTAAGTCGCGCAAATCTTAGCTCGTTCAGGTTATACTCACAGCTATCGCAGGTAAAAGGAATACTTCCCTCGCATTCTTTACCTCTCACGAACGCTCCTTGCTCAAGTCATCATGGGGTTCACAAGCGACTCGACTCTCTCGGGACTCCTTCCTCCCCTTCGCTTCTTGTCAGCTATGCCTCCAGATCGCCCGTGATCCAGTGGCATGTGCCTCTCATGGGGACATCTTCTGCCGGGAATGCGCAGTGAGCAATCTTCTTGCGCAAGGGAAAGAGATCAAGCGGTTGAAAAACGAAGATGAGCGAAGGCTGAAGGAGATGCAGGAGGAAGAGCTAGAACGGGGCGAAGAGGAGAAGGGAAGGGCTATAGAAGAGTTTGAGAGGACGATGATGGGGCTGGAGGGTAGTACGAAGAAGGTTGGTAAAGTTAGTGGGCCTGCGGTCGAAGAAGCAGACCGCAGTGAGGGTAGAGGCGTGAAGCGAAAATTCGAGCTAGATGAGGATGAGATGTTGAAGAATGCGAAAGAAGAGCGCTCGAAGGCGAGGAAGGCTCTCGATGATGAGAAGGTAGAGCGCCTTTTCTTAATGAGCTACTGCGACTGGCTGACGTGTGATAGGCCGCTAAACCCACCCTGCCATCCTTCTGGGTCCCATCTCTCACTCCCTCCACGAACAACTCGAAAGACGCAAAACCGCCAAAGCTATCACCCTTATGTCCTGCATCATCTCCCGAGAACAAACACCCACTTTCCCTTAAGTCTTTGATCACCATAAACTTCAAGAGCATTCCAAATTCGAGATCCTCCACACCACCGCCAAATCTAATATGTCCAGCATGCGATAAGAACCTCACGAACACCCTTAAGGTAGTGATGACCGTTCCCTGCGGCCATGCCCTCTGCAAGGCTTGTGCTAGTAAATTCATGTCACCTGAAAAAGGCCTGCCGGATCCGCATGCTTCTCCCGTCAAGCAGCAAGAAACCGGCAAGGTTGTATGCTATGTCTGCGAGACCGATTTATCATCGAAGAAAACCAGGTCGAAGAAAGAGGACGACGGAGCGAAGCCAGAAAAAGCTGCGGTTAAGCCCGGACTGGTCGAGCTCAGGAGTGAAGGAACAGGCTTTGCAGGAGGCGGAATCAACATGACCCAAAGGCAAGGCGTGGCGTTTCAATGCTAACAGTTGTTGACTAATCAGATTAGAGAGTGGTCCATTGGATCATCTCCTTGGGGATATAATCGATTGCAAGCCACTCTTCCGGCATGAGAAACGGGCAATTGACGTGGAATGCTCCACGAGCTGCATTCGTGATCACTCGAAGCGGGTTGTAGGGGTCCCTAAAATGGATCCACAAAGTATTCTGATCAAGTGATCGAGCTTCGACTTGTTCTATGCGGACCTCTTTGAATTTCCGTGATCGAGTTCGCTTGCTCGTCTTACTGCCGCCGCTTGGGTCGAGAAGACAGAAACGAACGTGGTTGGCTCTTTGTTACTCCAACCCAAATGCTTCTGGATGGCTCCCTTGTTGATCCAATACGAGGGATCCATGAGAAAGTGAGCGTTACTGTCAAAGTCAGCTCGTTCCGAGGGGAAGGTGTGAGAAGTCTTATGCTGCACGCGCTAGAAGCAGCTGGGTTTCGTCATCATCGATGTGTGCATGCTGGTATGTTGATTATGGATCCGATCTGGTAATTAAGGGAAGATTAACTCGTATGTCGTCTTGCAAGGCTGTGAGGGAAAGATGAGATACTTGATCGCCGTGCTAAATCATGCTCTTCAACAGTCAGGCGCCACAACTCAGCCTCAGGGTCTTCGTCAGTGGTTCCACTGTTCCTTGCAGCTAAGGCGGGACCTCAGGATTGCCAAGCAAAAGCACTGCCCCCTCGGCCCCTCTCCTACTACAACAGTATCCGTGAGAACGCTCTCTTCCTTATAATTCTTTGACACTTGTACATACCTTCACTGTTCTGTTTTCTTTGGATACATAGCAGACTGCCTGGTTTTCTTAAAAGAACTCCCCAACCTCAAGACACAAACACATACAATTCGACCCCACTACATTGGCAATTCTGCCCACAATCATGTCATATCCTCCTCCCCAAGGTGGCTACCCACAGCACTACGGTGCTCCTCCACCTCGTGAGTACTGCCCCCTTCAACCAATTGACTACATACTCATATCAAATCAGAGGGATACCAACAGCCGCCGCCTGGACAATATCCCCCTCAAGGTCACCCGCCACAAGGATACCCACCACAGCAAGGCTACGGCGGCGCTCCGGCTCCTCCGCAAGGTTATGGACAGCAAGGTGGCTACCCTCCTCCACAAGGCCAGTATAACCAGGGCTACCCGCCGCCTCAACAACCGCCATATGCAGCACCTCCCTCCCATAGCCCATACCCACCACAGCAAGGATATCCTCCACCTCAGCAGGCTCACCACGGCGCACCTCCGCCGCCAGGTCCATATCCTCCACAGCAGTACGGAGCTCCGCCACCACAACAGCCATATGGCCAACCTCCCCCTCAACAGTACGGTGCTCCTCAAGCACCCTATGGCGCCCCACCACCTCAACCATACGGCCAGCAAACGGCCCCGACACCTCCCTCACCTGGCTACATACCCGGCCAAGCAGCACCAATCGACATGTCCATGCAAGCCGACGCATGCCGCAAAGCAATGAAAGGCCTCGGCACTGATGAAGCCGCCCTAATCCGCACCCTCACACACATCCCACCCCTCGAAATTCTCACCCTAAAACAAGCCTTCCAACAACGCCATCACCGCATTCTCGAACAAGACATCGAAAAAGAAGTCTCCGGCCATTTAGAGACCTGCCTCCTCTCTATTCTCCGCGGTCCCCTCCAACAAGACGTATGGGCTCTGAACAAGGCGCTTAAAGGCGCAGGTACAGACGAAGACATGCTAAACGAGATCCTCATCGGTCGCTCAAACGCCGATGTCAACGCTATCAAGCAAGCCTACCAACACACCTACCGCCGCTCCCTCGACCACGACGTCCGTGACGACACATCAGCAAAAACCCAGCGCATGTTCGCTATGATCCTCTCCGCAACCCGGCAGGAAGACTCCGCACCTGTAATCCCCCAGTCCGTAGACGCAGACGTCACTGAACTGCATCGTGCTACAGAAGCTCGAGTCGGCGCCGAACAACTCACCGTCTGCTCCATCCTCACGAACCGCTCCGATGCCCAAATCCGCGCCATTGCCCACACCTACGAGCGCAAATACCAGCGCCCACTTGAAAAGGTGCTCGTCTCAGAATTTGCGGGGCATATGGAGGATGCGCTTGTGCGGATGGTGCGGTGTGGCACTGACAGAGCGATGAGGGATGCAATCAATCTTGAGGCTGCGATGAGTGGGGTAGGGACGAAGGATGATTTATTGATTGTGAGGGTCGTGAAGGTGCATTGGAATCGGGCGCATGTGGAGCAGGTCAAGGGGGCTTATAAGGTTAGGTTCAGGCAGGATCTGATTGGGAGGATTAAGGGGGAGACGAGTGGGGATTATGAGAGGTGTTTGGTTGCTATGTTACAGTAAAGCAACAGTGGGCAACATTTGGGAGAGATGGCATTGAAAGGTCGGCTAGCGGCAGGGCTTTGTATCTGGTGTCATGCATGCTACGTTGGATATCGGTTCGGGCTGTTGCTTGCGGGCTGTGGCTAGGATCGTATATGAAGAGACAATTGACTCAGCCCACGGCAGTCAACAAAATCTGTGGGTGCAATGCAATCAAATACATCATCATCCAACGTGCAATCCGTTGCGATTTATCCAAATTGAAACATATAAATACATCGTTTCGGGGGTATCAGAGACATGCTCTCGCTCACATACGCCAATCAATGCTCTCATACTATTTCAACCCCATCCTTTAACACTTCGCCTGCAAACCATCCCTCACATGTGCCACTTGACCGACCCCCTTGTCCTTCTTCGAGTCTCCCTCCATACTGCTTCTTTTCGTTTCCTGCGCCCGAGTCCATTTTTCTGCCACACTATCGAGGCTGAGATCCGACATAGTCTGTGAAGGTGGTGGTGGCGAGGTTGCGAATGGTGGGCTGCCGCATGGCGGGTTGTTTCCTCTAGTGGAGCCGTATTCGAGCTCGTCGTTACCGTTGGGGGACCCGTCTTCAACCTCCAGGTCTGAGGCCCAGTTCGATGATTCGACGCTCATGCCCCTGTTCCTAAGCTGAGGGTTGGGCGGTAGATCCGTGACCAAGGTATCCGGATCACGGCCTTCTAGCTCGGCTGCTACTTCTTTGCATGGGTACGTCGCCTTGTCAACGACCTGTGTCTTGAATGACTCGGTAGCAGCGCCACAAGCTGTTACTGGTAGTGCGACAGTTGCCCCAAGCTCCTGCTCCATGTCGTGAAGCATTACCTCCATCGGCGCAATCGTCGCGTATTCATAAAGTTCCGAATACGCTGTGACATGACCGCAAACGCCTCCAGTCGCGTTGTCGATGACCCAGGCTCCCGAGTCTCCGCTAACTCCAAAACTGCCCTTAACCCTCCAGACAGGCGAAGGATACAATCTGCCTGGCATTTTCGTCATTTGCATTTCTGGTAGGATAGTTCCACCTGCTAGTCCGCTAGTGGACCCGAAGGCGTGGACCTGTAAGTCGCCAAGCGCATCGGTTTTGACCACTTTGGAAGGATGGGAGTCTCCAGTGGATGCCATCTCGCAATGCTTAGCACCGCCGTGGACCATGTTGATGGTAGGTTTTCGGTCGTCGTGCAGCTCGAAAAGTGCCCAGTCCACTTCGTGTGCGATCTCACCGTATGTATAGCGCCGTAAGCCCGAGGAAGCGTGCATATTTCCCAAACCATGGATGACAAGGTGGTCGTCGCTCATTTCATCTTCATCTGGGAAGAAATCCACTTCGACATCGTCTAATGCGGGTTGTGTGACGATGATTCCTGTTCCTTCACCGGGCTTAGTCCCTGCCACGTCCCCTGTATTGAGATCGTGGTCCCAATCGAAATCTGCTGGCACGGAGGACTCTAGACCTTCGAATTCGTCATCTGAAATGTCCAGTAAGTCGAAGTTTGCAGTAAAGTCGTCTCCCAAGCCTGGAACATTGGCAATGTTCGGAGGCCAAGACCCCTTTTCGATGTCTTTGCCAGCTTCAGCATCTGGATCTTCAAGCATATGGTGTACACTCATCCCATGCGGTTCACCATTCACCAGGACTACTCCCCCAAATGTGACTGCTTCTGAGTGCTGTTCGTCAACAAAACAGCCGATTGACGCTCCGCAGGTCGGCTTTTGCTGAAATCGCGAAGGCTGCTTACAGGCAGTTTCGCAAGTTTGGGGGTTCGTCTTCTTTCTCTGCTTCTTTTTTGCGCGTTTCGAACGGGTTAGCTGACCAGACAATACCTGGATATCAAATAATCCTTTCTCTTCATTGACGTGACTAAGTATCTTCCAAGCTCTCCGTATGCTTCGACAGACCATTAGGACGGTCGGCTTTGCTGTTTCTGGATTTTTGCCTGCCATGAAGAGATCTATCTCGTAAGATTCCCAACGATTGATAGCTTTTGCAAACATCCGGCTTAGTCGTGGCATCATAACGGTGTCAAAATAAATTCGCGTTGCTTCGGGAATCTTTCGCGACCAGATGCAAACGTCGATTTTGACACCGGGTTCGAGAGGCGAATCAGCTTTGACCGTGTCCCAAAGTTCAGGATTTGCGATATAATCAGACCTATGTTCCACTGGTCCTGGTTCATTCTGAATTTCTGTGCCAAGCTCAGCCTCACCTGGAGAGCCAATTTGAGACCCAGCAACCTCGGGACGCTGGGTCAACGCTGAAGAAGTGGCCACGATCCTGGGCCCGTCAGAAACGTCAAGCATAGAGCACCGTTCTAATGGCTTGAAGACCTTCCAATAGAAGTGGGTCTGCGTCTTCGGTTGCTGCTCATGAGATGATGCTCGCGTCGATGCTCGAGCCGACTGGGCACGTTCCACTGAACTCAAGCAGTATTCTACGACACTCAGATAGCCGCTACCACACTTTGCGCTCAACTTCTTAGCGTAGATGGCTTGAAGGCGAGCTTTGAAGTCCGAACGTCCATATTTGGTCTTCCATAGCTTGTTCAGAGGCATCCACAATCCCACTTCGAGGAGGACAAGGCCAAGGCTGTAGATGTCATGGACCGGGCGATAGGCAGATCTTTGGCCCCGCGCAATGTCTGGGTGTCGGTAGATCCTTGAGATAAGTATCTCTTGTTGCGAAGAAGGTGTATCTTCGGCACACTGATCCCACGAAACCAAATACGGCTTTCTGATAGCCCCTTCGGTCCACGGTTTGCTTCCCGGTTCTTGGGGACCAGCTTCAGTCACAAATACTATATTGTTGCTGTTAATGTTTCGGTGCGTCAGGCCTTTGGCGTGGACATGGAGGAGGTTGGTAGCAATATTCAGTGCGAGTCGAAATCGGTCCTCAAGACAAGGCACATTGCTGTGATCGGTATCACCACTGTGCTGCAGATAAGACAACAAGCTTTGCGGCGGCTGCACTGTTTCTAAGGGGTGGGGAAGCGCAACCTGTGGTGAGCGAGGTATCTCGTACACGAAAGCAAAGCGAGATCTTTGAGGATCCGCGAACCAGCCCAGTATCCTCAAAGATCCTGTGTAACATTCTTCAGAGTCTTGAGGAAAGCCTTGCAGAGCTAGAACAAGATTTTCATAACGCCGCAGAGGTGGCCTTGGACCAAGTTTAGCACTTGCACCATCTTCAGAGTAGTAATCGACCAACACTGGTATGTCGTGGGATCGACCAAATGGACTGGCCACCGAATGTTTCGAAGTCCTGAGAAAGGCAAACATTCTATTACCGGGATCCGTTGCTGTCGAATCGTAAGAGGGCGGTAGCGAGCCCAGCGGCTGAGGTCTTGCGGGATAGATTAAATCTTCTTGGTTGATTCGGGTTGATAGAATGATGCTTGTCTCATCTTGAGACGTGAATTCTTCCTCAGTGGCGGTGCCACTTCCTGTTGGAGAAGAACGACCTCGAGCGGCTTTTTCAGATTGGGAACTAGAAAGTGGCAAGGGCTTCTTCTTGTCCCGGCCACCGTGTTGCTGTCTGAGTAGTTGCTGTGATCTCGATAGGTCGCATAAAGTGTCAATGGAAGTTGTCATGTCTTTGGTAATGTCTTCGAGTCGTGCCAGATTAGTTGGCGTCCATTGAGTGCTTGGACCAGCAAGAAGTGTGGATTTCTCGCCAGGATAAGAGCCTGGGAGCATTGACGTTGACTGCGGTTGTATACGCTCAGCTTCGTCAATGAGTTCCCCTATAGAAGTCATGATGCTCGCCACCAGATCGCTGATTCCTGCGCGGTCTAGTGATTGATCAATGTCGTCCGTTTGATCGGCGGTTGTATCGGCCCATTCCAAACCCCAGGCGACGTATCGGTCCTTTTGAATCTTCAATTTGAGATGCAAGGAAGAAACTTGGGGATTTGTGATTGGTGTTTGCACTATTTGCTCGTAGCTTCTTTTGGTATCGGCATACATGCGGGTTAGCCTGCGCTGTCCCAGCAGGGCAGCCGTCAGATATTCCATCTTTCTAGACGAGATAGAAAGCTCCTTTTAAACGAAATTCAAGGCGACGACATGTGGATAGTCTCAGAAGACTTCTTGCAAGCATTCGTATACTTGCTTGCGTTGTCTTGATGGTGGTCGAGAGGTTTTCATTGTACCAAAGCTGGTGCCTGATTTTGCGCTCCACCTCAAAGCATCCGAAGCTGGAAGGCAGCAACAAACGGTACCCAGTGGCAAAAATACTTCGATACTTCCAGGCTCAACTAGCATGGAATGTTCATTAGTCCGATCAAAGTAGAGCGAGGATGCGATGCCTGTTTCTGAGTTACGTGGACCGGATGCTGTTGACTCAAGGAAATTGCAATTGATGGATGCCTGAGGCAGAAAATGCCAAGCCCCTGTAGTAGCGCCAAATCTCAGGCAAAAGGATATCCAGCTTCATGTTTATATTGCGCCTTTACGGCTGCTTTGCTCGAGAACTTGAATGCAGGCTGATCTCAAGGCCGTACGGCGCCTGCAATTGATCGCAGAATTCCCAAGCGATCTTCAGCTTCTCACCGTGACTAGGCCCGCTTCATATAAAACTTACAGCCCAAGGAGCGTCTGCAGGCACTTCACACCATGTATTCTACAAGATTCATCGGGCGTAAAACATTTGCTTTTGTACAATATCCTTGATAAGCGCAGACATTCAACATCGCCCTAATCCTCCTAATACCACTGTTGTTGCAACCTCTAGCGATTTGCCCTCCATCTACTGATTTTGAGGCTCTAATCGCCAGCGCACAATGCCAGCAACATCGTGAGTGCTGATATTGCATTCACAGAAGTACAATGCTGATCCGATGGCCCCAGCCTCTTCTTCCTCCCTGCTCAAGGTGCGGAGGCTCCTCCCATCCAATCCATCCTCAACAGCCTCAACGCCCAGTACAACCCCTCTCCACTCCCTTCGTGGTCTCTTTCCCACCGCCTCTTCCGCGAAACTCCCACTATCGCTGCGAACGGACCTCCGACAGGCAAACCTTCGGGCCAGCGTTTCCTACAGGTCCTATCCCTCCAGCACCATGCACCCCGCACCTACGTCGCCATCACACCTACGATTACCCCCTCGCAAACACGTGCCGGGACTCCTGCTTCGAGCCAGAGCGCCGAAACCGTGGCTGGAGAACCCGCGACGATCATCTCCATCCCATCGGGTCCTCCGAGCGAAGAGTTCATACAATTGATCGTGTCAAAGTTCGGACCATTATGGCAGCAACGACAAATATTGGTCGTGGCCAGTGGTCAAGGATTCGAGATCGGCGACTTTAGAGTCAGAGTTGGAGAAGTGAAACAAGGGACTGGTGGTGGAGGAACGCAGGTGGTACGAGGCGCGGTTTGCGAGATCGAGTGGGTTGGCGGTGATGATGAAGAGGACGAGAAGATGGAGGATTGGGACGCTGCGGAGGCGGTGATTAGGGCATTTTGGGAGGGACTTGGAGTCAGGGGAGCGAGGTCGGTTTTCAATGTGCCTGGTCTTAGCCAGGGAGATGCGGGTGTGAGGCAATGGTGTGAGATCATGAGGCTGCGAGCATAAGATTTGCTATAAATCGTTATCCATGGATGATACGCTCGACATAGATGAATGGATGCCCTACTCTCCCGGTCTTCCACTCAGCCTTTGGCCGCCAGATCACAGCGTACTAAGAAGACAAAAATTGGGAAAAGAGCTGGGATGGAAGAAAAGCTGTGCATGACACAAATAGGATACTGCGTAAGGCGATATTGTTTCTATCCGCTCCGTGAGCGCAGCGTTGTCCACATAAATGACATCTAATCCGGAGCGGAGCCCGCCTCTAACCTTGCTCTGCTGCTGGTTTTAGGGTCAGAGCTTGAGTAACTATCGGCTCCATTTTACCTCGGATTGGGGATGTGGCCACTGCAATAAGCTCACTCCCTAACAATCAACCCTGCCATCCCCATCCCTGTTCCCACACACATACTCACAACGCCCAACTCCCCGAGCTTCTTCCCCTCCATCTCCCCCAGTATCGTACTCACCATCCTTCCACCGGTTGCCCCCAAAGGATGTCCCAAGGCAATAGCTCCACCTCTAGGATTTACTTTCCCATCTTCCATCTGCTTCTCGAGCCCAAGTATTCGCACGCAACAGAGTGCTTGGCTCGCAAAAGCCTCATTGATCTCCCACACACCCACATCTTCTTGACTTATCTCCATCGAATCGAGCAGAGCTGGTATGGCGTACGCGGGCCCAATGCCCATCTCGTCTGGCGCGCAGCCTACGACCGTCGAGCCGGCGAACTTGCCAATGATGCTCGAAGACAGGCCAACTTTAGTAGCTGTAGATCGTCTGCACATCAGCGTTGCAGCTGCACCATCAGATATCTGTGACGAGTTGCCAGCGGTTGTGGTCCCTGTTTCCTTAAAGACCGGCTTCAGCTTCGCCATTGACTCAGCAGACGCATTATGCCGTATTCCATCATCCTTGCTCACTTCAACCGTCTCAGCCGGCTGCGGCGTCGGGCTACCGTCACCCTCTCGGGGTGGATTCGTGACGCTAACAGGTACAATTTCTTTATCAAAAAGCCCCTGTTGCTGCGCCTCACTCGCTCGCTGATGTGACGCAGCTCCAAAGGCATCTTGATCGGCTCTGCTAATCCCAAACCTTCCCGCCACATTCTCACTCGTAATCCCCATTGGCAGTATGCAGTCCCTCGCTTCCTTCACCGAACTTTCTTTCAATTCTGGCCATAACTGCGTCGGGACGGCTTTCGAGCCGTAGTTCTTGGTCATGCTTTCCATGCCTGCACCTATACCCATGTCTATGCGGCCTATGGCTATAGCATCGGCGATTGTAGTGATGGCTTGGAGGGAGGAGGCGCAGGCGCGGTTTACGGTGTGGAGGGACGTGCTGGTTGGGTAGCCGACGTGGTTGAGGGCCATGCGGGCAGCTTTGCTACCACCGAGTTCGGAGAGGACGGTTCCTACGGCGACATCTTGGATGGAGGCGGGAGGGACGTCGGGGTTTTGGGTAAGAATTCCACGGAGGACCTAGCTAACTCAGCTGAACTGAAAGTCGAGGGAGAGCGCGAAGACAGACAGCTGCGAGCATCTGCTCTGGGTAGGCATTGCGGAGACCGCCTTTGTAGCCTTGCGTTATAGGGGTGCGAAGGGCGGAGAGGAAGACGACGTCCTGGGGGTGTTTTTGAAGGATGCTTTTCAGACCTTTCTGGAATTGAGCCATTAGGGCGGTAGATATAGAAGTATGGGACTAAATGGAGAGAAGATCAAGGGATTCATGCTCGCGATTAGTTCGCAAAAGCTCAATGGCAAAAAGATGGCGAAATCAGTGTCGCGCTCGGGAGTTGGCCACGGGAGGTTGACGGCGGGCCGATTGATGATCCGACGCAAAGTGACGAGCTGGAGATTACTTTATCTGCACCAGCTGCTCCAATTCGCTATCACACAACTTTAGGATGACCGGGACTGTCACTGTAGGCGTGCTTGCGCTGCAAGGTGCTTTCATTGAGCACGTATATCTTCTAAAGCAAGCTGCCAAGGACATCGTCCTCAGCTCGAACCGGAATTGGGACTTTATTGAGGTCCGAACAACACAAGAGTTAGGAAGATGTAATGCCATGATCATCCCGGGAGGAGAAAGTACGACAATCGCTCTGGCAGCTGCGCGATCCGGGCTTCTGGAACCTCTCCGAGGTTTTGTCAAGTAACAGGCCCAGTCAATGTGCCCCATCATCTGCAGAACGCTGACTTCGCGCCAACGGCAGAGTACAACGAAAGCCAACCTGGGGGACCTGCGCCGGTCTAATCTTGTTGGCCGAGTCAGCTAATCGGACGAAACAAGGAGGACAGGATCTGATAGGCGGCCTGGACGTGAGGGTAAACCGCAATCATTTCGGCAGGCAGACCGAGAGCTTCGAGACAGAGCTGGCCCTGCCATTCCTTGGAGTAAAAGACGGCGAGAATAAGGGTATACCATTCAATGGAATCTTTATTCGAGCACCAGTAGTGGAGAAGTTGTTGCCAGTAGTGCAAGGTGAACAGAAAGCGGAAAAAGCGCTCGAAGAGACGGTCATCGCCCCTTCACGAGAGGCCGAAAGCACTTCAGCGAGAGAGCAGGTTCTTCGTCCAGTAGAGATCATGGCCACCTTGCCAGGCCGAAGTGGAACATTGAGAGAGAATCTCGCCGCGGCTAGTCTGGAGGATGATATTGGGGATATCGTCGCTGTTAAGCAAGGCAACGTGTTCGGAACAAGCTTCCATCCAGAATTGACTCAGGATGCAAGAATCCACGGGTGGTGGTTGAGGCAAGTTAGATCAATGGTCGACGTCGAAGAAAGAGCTTGATCTATGTTAGAATATGATTGCCTCCTATATGTTATGACTTTTGGACACCCATCTTCAACTAGAACCCCCAACTGGGCGCCTTGTAGCATGATAGGCAGCCATTTTACCTTCCCTTGCCGTATTCATCTTCCTCCTTTTGACGTTCATCTGCGATCGCGCGGCCGTAGCCTCCTCGTCCTGGATCATACTCATCACGATACTCGTCTCGTACCTGTCCACCTGATTTACCACGCCTGGTACACTGTCAGCCAATGCGCTCCTCGAGAAAAGTATGGTACGGAAGCTCCCTCACCCATACTGCCTACCCTCCTGGAACCCGGGGTCAAGATCCGTTCTTATAATTCGCTCATCCAGCTTGGTACCACCAATGTATTTCATGCAGTCCAATGCGTCTTGATGATTGTAGTACTCAACGAAACAAAAGCCGCAGGGTGTCTTGTGAAATCGATCCAGCCCCATCACCAGTCTCTTGATCTCCCCACACCTGTCTCATATCAGCAGTGCATCTTGATAAAGCCAATTGGGTTGAATACTTGGCAAACAACTCATGTATTTGTTCCTCTGTAGTGTAGAAAGACCTATAGAACATAAGCCTCCATCTCCGTAAAGGTATAGACAAGACTCTTTGACGCACAGGTTGCCGACATAGAGGGTGGTTGCGTCCTTCAATGGGTCTTCAGGCTCTTCAGGTGTCCTTTCACGGCCGACATCGTCATCATCTCGGTCATGACCATACTTACGCTTCTTGTTCTAGCAAACAGACATTGAATTAGCGATGGACACCCTTTTACTGTAGGGCGGCTGAGACTCATGTGCTTACCCTGCCTAGATAGTAAGCACTAGGCTTGTCAAGCCTGTCGACTGTCGTTTGCGTTGACGTTGGCATTACGACCTTACAGCTTGGTTTTTGTTGTTTGATATGAGTAGAGGAGCTGGGGCTTTGTCGCGGAGAGCTGCTTGAGCTAGCGCGCCAAAAAGTTTGGAAGCCCGCCTGGGGTGTGAATCGCGACCTTTTCTTCGTTATATTTGGCAACACAAGTCTCCAACATGGCACTGTAGGATTTAAAATTCTTTTGCTAACATCACAGAGCTTGACGCTTCCCATTCTCCTTCTCTGCTCGCCGAGATGCCCAAGATTATAAGCTATACGCCAAAATGGCTCTCACGGCCTTCGCCCGGTTTTGAGCTATTCAACACTGGGGAGACTTCAGAAGAATCCACGACACAAGCAGCACGGAAAGGTTCAATCCAGCAGAATGGCAATGGCAGCGGCAGCGGCAGCGATTACGTTGGGCCTAATAAGACTATTGCTCGGCGTGGGACAGAAATATTCGTGATCGCAGGAAAACATATCAGGTGGTCAGACCTCTGCATGCTCAAAGATGACTACGAAGAGCTGGAGGCAACTCCTACCAAGAGGCCGAGATCAAGTGGTGCTGGTGAAAAGCCGCTCGGAGAAGATGATGGCCCCGAAGATCTCAGCTACAGGGTATGGACGGTATTCATGCAAATAATGTCTTAGACTAAAAAACAATCTACGCAGGTCTTAAAGGTCCCTGTCGGCGAACAGATTCGGCAGATATCGGTATCCCCAAATGGCGACCTCCTTGCGATAGCGACATCTCACACAGTGCACATCGCTTTACTCCCAGATTCCTCCTTCCTTGGCCAGATCCCGAACAAGACGATCAAACTCAAGACCTACACTGTTGGTCCTACCATTCATGTTCTCTCCCAACCGCAGATTACAAATCTTTTATGGCATCCTTTTGGGGTTGGATGGAATTGCTTGGTCACAATCACGGCAGATGCGGTCATACGGCTGTGGGAATTCAACCGGGACAATCGTTGGTCGTCGGACAGTCCTTCACTGGCAATAGATCTCAAGAAACTCGTGACTGGGTCCTCGGAAGAGGAAAGCTTTGCTCCTGACAAGTTTGGCAGAAATCGCAGCTTCTCCTCAGATGCTATTGGATTGGAAGTGGCCTCTGCCTGCTTTGGCGGTAGAGGTTCTAGTGATGAATCGGCTTGGTCTGCGATGACTATATGGCTTGCCATGAAAGGTGGTGACGTATACGCTTTATGTCCGCTTCTGCCCTCGAAATGGCAACCATCGTCAACCCTGATACCATCACTATCGACCTTGACTGTTGCTAAGGCAGCCTTGCACAAAAACAGTGACTCGGAGGAATCCGGCCGATATCGCGATCAGTATGACTGGATACAGAACCTGGATGGCCAAGAGCCCCTGCTAATGAGGGGTGAGCGTGAATTATCTCCACAAATCGAAGTCTACAACCGTCCTTCGAGTCGAAGCGCCATACCAAGATTGCAAGGACCTTTCCAACTGTTCTCAGAGGATGTAGACGAGGATCTGGAGCTGTCCGATATCTATGTTATTGCCGGCAAGCTCGATGCTGGTGAATTATTCGACGAAGACGATTCAGATTCGGAGGATGATTGGATGGACGAAGCTGGCATCTCAACAGCAGCAGTTTGTCTCATGACGAGAAGTGGCCGACTTTATGTGTGTCTAGATCTCGAAGGGGTGGAAGGCCAGTGGCTGCCTCGCAAGAAGGTATTTTCACTCCTGATACACCATCCCAGTAGCTCCCTAATCTGGCCTTTTCGCTAAGATGGCGCTTCTTTTAGCCAAGCCGTCTGTTACCACCGCCAGATGATCCATATCTGGTTGTACTTGAAGGCCTTGATACATTGACGTCCAACGACATGCTGGACTTGGAGTGGCCAACGTTCAGCGGCAACCCCCACTCTCGGTATTCTTTCTTCATGACCCACAGCAGGGGTGTATACTTCTTCTCGCTTGACCCTTGGATCCAGAGTCTCGATAAGGAGTTGAAGTCTAACGAGAGTACCGGCGCACCTTTCCGATTGGAAATTATCAGAGATGGGCCAGGGTCGCTTAGAGAGCGTATACTCTCTTTTGAGCAAGAAGGAGACTCGGCCTCTTCATCTTCGGTCACTGCCTGCTTACCCCTTGAAGATTCAGACTTGGGTTACTTCGTGTTGACTTCCGTGAACGGTCACCCTCACGCAGCAACCCTCGACCAGCCTCGGCCAGAGCAGTCTCCAACTTTCAAGCAAGAGTTCGAAGAGAACGAGCTGCCAGACATGGGACTGCTTGACATAGGCTCTGCTAGAGAGCCGTATCAGCCATCAAACATGTTCTGGGCAAGTTCATCTCTTCCAACTTTCGTCAAGAAACACGTTCACCCACGCCACCAGAGAATGGTCAAAGAAGAGATACGACTTTCAACAGCTACTCTTGACCTGATGACAGAAGCGCATCGGGTCACAAGCGAAGAGACTCATAGGCTTGGCTTAGCTGCAGCCGACTTGTTCCGACGCTGCGAGCGTTTACAGGAAGAGCTCCGCGACCAGATAAAGAGAGCGAACGAGGTTGCACAGCGTACCGAGAGAATTGCTGGCGAGGACGCAGATATTTACCTGGATAGGACTAAGAGGAAGAGCCCTCCGAACCTGAATGAACGGTGTCAAATAGCACAGGACAGGCACCACGACCTCGTCGCTCGCCTTGAAGGTCTGAGGAAGAAAGCGAGCAAGCATGTCGGCAGCGCCTTGAGCGCGTTAGAAAAGCAATGGTTTTCAGAGGTGCAGAAAGCGCAGGAGCTGATCGCGGATCCTGATGGTGAGGAAGAAGCTGAGCAGGAATCTGCATCCGATTTACGGCAGAGAAGCATCGAGGTAAGACATCTACTCCAATGCCTAATTCTTGAGAGTTGGCTAAACAAGTCTAGGCCCACCACTTGGCAGTAGACCTCATAGCCCGTGCGAGAAAAGTCTCGCTGGATGGTGAGCAGGGAGATGGCGAAGATACGCATTCGATACCCTTTGATTTACGCAAGGCTAAAGAAACGCAAGTGGTGAAGTTGTTGGAAAGACAGTATGTCAAGCTCCGAAGACCTGCCTGGATGTTTGTCTTACTCACCACTCTATTAGATCTGCGCTCATTGAAGCGGAGCATTTACAGCTAGAGCGCTTAAATGCAACCGTGGCATAGGAATCGAATTTTTCCCCAGGTGCGTAAGCACACTGTAGACAAATCGTCGTCAGATGCCGGTTGCGGTTTATCAGGATCGATTGTAACAGAGTGTAAGTAGATACACAAGGAGCCTACAAATCAGTCGTCTGTCATGGATTTCGACGATGATATCTATTAGTGCCAGGTGACTTGTGACCCAATCTTCACTCTGATGTTTTCCACGCGCTCATGCGACCCTCCCATCAACTGACGTATTTGTGGACCGGGCACCTCGAGACAATTAGAGCTCATTACCGGTTTATGTGCTGCCTTGATGCTGGCTCTTATCCACATGAAAATGCCATGGGTTTAGGCGTGTCCTGTAGACATACAGCTCCTATTGTTAAAGCCTGAAGCAGACGTTCAGTCACTGTGGGCCTATCGTTGAACTAGAAAGTTGCCTTTCGCAGGAACGAATCCTACCTGGAATGATACAGAACTGGCGAGTTTCCTGTATCAATGTCTTTTCACGAAATCAGCCATCCCATTCGTCAGTACCTGTCATCAATAACCAATCGAGATCGCGTTATGCGAGTCTCGCACATTTGGGCTTAGAACGCAGGAACTAAGGTAGTTGTTCCACGGCCTTCTTCACAAACCGGGCGCAGCCTTATGCACTATTACGTAGCGCTTTCCCTCATATTGCTCTAGGCAGATTCCGCTTGAATCAATCCATGATGTCATTGCTACCTTCTGGGATGTGATCGCTGCCCTTCTTACTCTCAGGATTGCTATGAGAAGCTGCGCACCTGAGCTGTTTCAAGAGACTGAACAGATCCTCTGGTGTTGGACTTCCTTGAACGCTGTCATCTAGCCGAGTAACCGAGCTGCGAAAACGCTGCAGATTCAATTCGATTTGGGGCGGAAGAAGGGCTCTACATACGAACTCTTACATCAAGAACCTCTATTAGCGCTACCAGAAGCCTAGGCGACAGTTCATCCGAATCGTCCAGTATGAGTCATGCAGGGAGAAGTGTTTATTCACAGGTGAATAATTGGTCTAAAGGAATAATGTTGAACACTGATGAGGACTAATCGGGTGCCTAGAAGAAGCCGCGATTCCATAACCGGGACAGTGTGAGGATTGATGAAAAAAGTATTGCCTCAAAAAAGGCCATTATCATATGCTCCAGATTCTCAGCGATATCTGGAGGATGGTTGTATCGCCTGGCAATTGATAATGATATAAAAACCAATTGGGTTCCAGAAAGGCAACTTGTAAAATTCTTAGATGATGATAGTGAGGAAGAAACGTCAGATTCGCATCTCCCGCCTCAGGGTAGCGCGTATACCAATCATGATCGAAATGACAATCTTACCCAGGAGCCCACAACAGGAGATCGGCTTGCAAATGGAAATTTTAAATTGCAAAGTCTGACCCAACGAAATGAACTTGGCAACACTGAAGAATCGAATTCGGTCTCCTTGCACCTTGGGAGAAATCCTGTCAATCGAGACCTCGAGGCCACTCTCCTTCCTCATCGTTTACCAAAACCAAGGCCATTATCATCACTGACAAAACCAGATCTTCTACAGAATTTCAAATACATATGCTTGCTACGATGCGTCCAACGCATCTCCAGACCAAGATTAGCTCAGGGTCTTCGTCGTTTGGAGTGGACATGTGTAAGTCAATGATCTTTGATGTTTTGACGGCGGAGCAACAATGCACAACATTGTTTGCTTCTGTAAAGGACATGGAGGCCAGGCTCGTTCATCTTTAAGCCCAGGGATGAGACTCTATGTGTTGCTGGCTGACTGTTGATCCACAGGATTGTGGGGAGGCAATGTACTGGGATGTTAAAATCAAGTACGGGCTGAGTGTCCAAGAACAAGACGAGGCCTTAGCATTTCCATTATCTGATCGCCCTGCGGGTCAGATCTCGTCAGACTCGCCGTCAGACTCGTCCAACGGGGATCCAATTGTGCCTCCTGTTGTACACATACCGGCATACAATCGGAACCATGCCGACAGATATATACCACTATCTATAAATACCCCAACAGATAGCGTATTGTTAGACGATAACTCACTACGTACTCCAAGCCTAAATCCTAGCTTCCTTGAACTATGCGTCAATACCAGCAGATACGGTAGGACTTTGGGCGAAATAGATGTTACAGATGTTAACAGCGACGGAGAGCTTTTTGCGAAGATCGCAAATACTTATGAAAAGAAAAGAGACACGCACGGGCTCATTCAGATTAGCCTGCCGAAATGGTTCAGAAGTGAAGCGCGAGATATCAGATTTCAATGGCGATTTCAGAAACCCAATTCCGTCATCTTTCGAAGGGTACGTCTCTGTAAGGGGGTGCCTCAAGAAAGATCGTATACTGAATGATTCTAGTTTATGCTCGACGAGGGGACAAGAATTGCGCTGGGTAATCCAGAATTACCGCCTGAATGCGAAGTGTCATCTCAAAGATACGAGTACAAACCTTGCCCGCAACACCTAGAGGAAGTCATGCCCAACCACGTGTTCTTCCATTTCTTCTTCTCCCGCCCTAATGGGCACCAAAAGCCTAAGTGGATTTATCGACTACCCAAAAAGCTCAAAGAGAGTATCTTGGACAGCAACAATAACGATTTGCCTGTTGGATGGGGAGTCCATATCAACGAAGGACCGGACTACCATGTCATTTCCGCCTTTGTACTTCTCGGCCTGGTCATATCGGGGGTATTGTCCATCTGCTGGGCTACGTTGACAAAGGATGTCCAAGGTGCATTCGGTATGGGTGCGTATTATGCTACTGTGGAGGCTGCTTGGATGGCCACTTTGTATTTCAAATGGAGCCAAGAGTGAGAGCACGGCCGTATGTGGCATTTGCTTAGCAAGGCCATCCGAGATGGATTTCCCCTGGGCGATCCAGAGCCTCTTGCCCTGCGCAAGACAATATGGATGAGGTCAAATTGAAAGGTTCATGTGCTTATACTCTTAGGCTCGAAGGGGCAAATCTAGCAAACATTCCTTTCGAGTGCCTGTCAATAAATTGTGGCATAGGTATTGACTTTTCAGCCGTACCGAAACGCATAAATTCGTTAACCTGTATACAGCTGAAAATTCATAAAATGGTTAAGGTTATCTTTTGATAGGACGAGATTCACTGTAAAAATCACTTTACGCTATAGTGCTTTCCAAAAGATGTTAATCACGGATGGATATATGCGGGACTGTAAAAAAGCCAACCGCCGCCACTAGAGTCATATTTTTCACTTTTGGTATACATAATATATTTCTTGTCATTTCCGACGCAGAAATTTATATGTGTCGTGACCCAAACTATGTCTAAGTACCGCATTCCTTCACTTCGTACTCAATCAAATCACCCTCTACACAATGACCGCTTCAACTGAAATGGCAGCGGTTATCCACAGGGTGGATATGCATCTTGTGAACTTCGAGGACCCAGAAAACCCAGCAAAGAAGACTACAGCGAATCATCATCTCAAGCTGCCACAACAATGCGCGACTTGATAAGTCATGGTCTCAAGGTCTCAGACCTCATCAAACTTACACTCACCAGCAGGGCCTCCATCAGACGCAAAACCTCGGTTCTACACAAGGTGCACGTTTGGTCTGGTACATGGGCAATGGCCTGCTCAACGAATTTTTCCCAGCAAAGAGGGGAGAGCACCTCACTACTGTTCTATTCCAAGCCGTACTACCACGTTACCCTATATCCAGAACCTCGATATCCATTTCAGCCTCGCCAGAAGTTCAAAGTGCCACTACCCCTCTACATCTACTCTCAAGCCGCTGTTCGCTACTGCCTTCGCTTTTGGCGACTCAAATGTACCAAGAAAGCTTTGCTGGGTTACGTTACATGTTCCAGCTACTCCTTAGCCCGCGTGATCGATCACTGAGTACTGTGCCCATACGATGGCCCTAACAGTAATAAAAACTTTGACTGGGTTCGAGAAACTGGGGATTGTTGTTAAGGGAAGGCTTGGGTCTTGATACGACCTTTCTAGGATAGACAAGTCATACGCGGTTCTACAGGCTATTTTGGAGCCTACCCTCGGCCCCTGTATCTTGAGCGGCGAGCGGGGAGATAGGATCATGGTAGAGCGCAAATGGTTGGCTGAGCCCAGATGGTTGGCTGATGGCAGAGTGCTCGAGTTCTTCCCGCTTGTGTATCAGGAGAGCAAGGATAGGGCGGAATTTCTGAATCTTCATGTCCTAGATTGAGACCTATGGCGATACAACGTTGGTTGATTTAAAAGAGACTTTGAGTTCGATGAGTCGTATATAGGAGAGTAGGTTCTGGCTATGTTATCGATCTGGTTGATAGATCTCCATATATGAGAAAAGCTTTTTCTTCAAATTTGTCGTGCAAGGGTCCGAAAATATATGTATATCAAGCTTTCGAAGAGATACTAGATCGGTTGAAGTCCTCCTTGTGTATCTTCGATAGACTTGTCTGGGACTGTCTTTACTTGCCTACTTAGTGAGAGTGTATTAGTATATCTCAATGCCATTGGCAGCCATTTCCTTGAGAAGATTCGGTATCTGTTGAGAGGGGCTTCAAGCATGGTCCTCAACATCCATGCTAAGATATTGCGAGCTATGGCTAGGTCGTGTTCGCCAACTACCTTTGTGTACGTAGGTCAAAAATGCAGTTGCAGTCGGTATTTCAGAAACAGATTTGATCTCGCCCAAACTACATATTCTAGAGAAGAAACTACAGACAGTGAATCAAGAAAATGGCAAATACATGGACTTTAGTACCTCATGAGATGTGAGCATAGAAAGGTCACGAGCCCAGCTCGAGGTAGACAAGCCGCCTAGGCTGCCACCCAACAGACCGTCAAGGAGCCCCACTACCCTTTCGATACATGTAGCACTAGCTAAGCTTCCTGCTTTGCTCGTGAACCAAAAACAGAAGCCCACAACGACGAAGATTTTCTTCGGGCAATTTATCCTTGACACCGAAATTCGTCGTGGTTTATTGGGGTGTCGTATCAACACATTTTGGTATTTCAACCAAAACAACCACGCGCTTGATTCGTCCATCCAACCTACCCGAAGCACGTCAACCACTAATATTTGCACTCTTCCAGAAGAGTCCACGACACAATCTACGACGGAGGGATCTTTGTGCCAGACCCACAAAACTGGATTAAGCTGGCACTCGCCCCCTTCTACCCGGTGCGAAGAGTGACCTCAGTTGCGCCTTCGGTTTATGCTCTGTATTGTACAAGAATCATGGTTTGGTATCATCCAGTCGACAAGTATGATTGGTGGTGGTGGTTATACTTGGGGAAATTTTCTCAAGTTTGCTCTCTTCAAGCTCTCTTCTTCTGTCGAATATTGCCGCCATCATATCTCCATCATAATTCTCATCTGCCATCTCTCCAGTAAGTCTTGACTACGGAACCGGCTTCTATACAAACTCTATAGCCTTCATCCTCCTCGATATCCCTTCCACGCTCCTTGTTCCGTGTCGTACTGCTTTTGCATGCGTGAGACATGAACGTCGGAAAATTCTGGAAAATCATGTGCCATCCTCGCTCAAATATCAAAAGAAGCAACTTACTTCAAGCTGTAGATCAAACTCAACGTGTCCACTTATGCTCTTCAAAGATAGCAACCTTCAAAGACTCATTCAAGCTCAAGCACACACCAGCTCTCCATCTTCTTCCGCTATCAGAATCCAATCTTCCCACCTACCAACTAAAATTGACAGATGACTGCTTCTTTGAACTGCTACTGTCTCTGTCGCTGGAGGCCTAGAGTTAGAGCTGCCGCGTTCCGAGGTCTAGTACCCTTTCCTTGAGGTCAAGCGTTGTGGGGCGTGGTATTGCGAGTTTAGCCATTCTCAGAAGCGGAAGCGCGAGGTTATGATTGATGCTGGTGTGGCTTTTTGAGAGGTAGTAAGGATTTAAAGAGTCTGAGATGATGCAATTTCTTTGTCAGTGCTGTTTTCGTCTGGATCTTGATCGTCGAGCTCTGAATAAGTAGATGTTACGATAAGTAGACATAGATTGCGGGAACCCGGTGGGAGAGATGGAGGTGAGGCTATTTGTTGGGGTTATGTATGTCATGTGTGGAAGTAGTCTCACGAGGTCGCAGAGTGTTAGTAGCGGTGTTGGAGTGGTTTGAGTAATTGTTGCGGGCTTGTGACAATAGGGTTTCATGGCTAGTTAACGGTGAGACACATTTCGGGCCAATACTGATTGAATGTAGATGTCGAATTTTGATCAAAGAGCTGATCAGTGTACTTTTTTCCTTCAGCGACTGCAACTCATCGCTCCAAAGACTGGCTAGAGGAGACGATCATGGTCCTTAGAAATTAAAGACGAAACTCTCACGCTGACTCCGGCCAGCATGCGAGACGCAGGAGCTCTGTAATTACGAGATGTACTGATACTCTATTCAAGTACTTTAACTTCGTCGGAACTTTTGTTGGAGCTCGAGCGCTTCAACATTTTGAACCCGAGACGCATGAATCCTACGCTAGACTCGAAAGCGCAGCTGAGAACATGAAGTAGTGCATGAAGAATCCTACGCTAAATGAGAGATTCATCAAGAGAATGAAGTCTCTGTTAGGTTAGATTCGTTCCTGCTTACAATGTGCGCGAAGGAACCAGGTAGAGAGGAAATACTGTTAGATTCTGCAGGTGGAAGAGAGGAGCCGGCTCTTGGCGTCGTAAGAAAAGGTGAGTAGTAGATGACGGCTAAGACACTCGAGGGATGGAGAAACTAATCTAGGTATACCACAGTGAAGGATCGCGCGTGAAGCTCTGCTCGGGGTGAACTGGATAGAGCAACTCAAATTGTGCATCGATAAATGTCACTCGCGGACTCGGTGGCACAGTATGGCAGTCACGGCGACTCCGTAGTGGTACTATTGTCGAGATAGCGTGCTTTAGGAGAATTCCTGCGGTGGATCGACTTCAAAGTGAGGCGCGCGACTATTGATGAGAGGGTAGAGGTCACAAAAAGCATGCATGCATGTCCGTCAGATCGGCATTCACATGGCGTAGATTCGGATATTTTCGCGTGTGCCCTGAATGTGGTGTGTCTTCTGCAATTATCTCTTTGGCTGGGACTTGACGCGGCTGTGGGAAAGAAGCGACTGCAAATGGTGAGAGTCGAAAGTATGCTTCCTTGTCGGGTAAGTGTGACTATTTCGGCACGGATCGCTCTGCATGCTGCGTGGATGTGGTGTGGTGTGGACCCCCGTGGGATCGGGGTTAGCGGATCGGGGGCTCTCGTTTGCGTGGCATCATTCCCCACGGAATTTGGCTTGAGTTGATCAGCGATGTAGTGATACAAACGGTTCGCTTGGAGAATCAAATTGATATCCGCATCAGCTCGGCCACAAAGCCTTTCAGGGCATACCAAGGTGCAAGTCTGCCTCATTTTGCCCGGTGTAGAAGAGTTGTTGAAACGGTGAGGCGTAGTGTGTTGTTCATTGTGGTAATGACGCGTGATGTATATGCGAGATAGCTAAACGAGATGTAGTCGGCCAGGGCTCAAGATGACTAAGATTTAGTCTACCAAGATTTGATGAGGGTGTCATGCAGGATGATCGCGATTATGCACGTGCCGGAAGCGGGACCAGGGCTTCTTCGGACCTCGAGTTCGTGGCCAGTTTGTGCGCTTCCCAGGCTGTCGTCGTGAAATGGACAATGGGAATGCAATTGACTTGGAACTCATCAACGATAGAGTGCCGGATAAGTGAAGCAAGCAGCGAGGACAACCGAACGAGATCAACGGGTGATTCGACACGACATCGTACATGGTAGCCTCGCTGCCGGCTCTTTTAGCGGACGTGCTCGATTCAATGCTGTAAGACGAGCCGAGAGCCGAAAAGTCGTTAGACATCGTTGTACTCGCCCACACTCAACCGGGTTTCAGAGCGAGAAAAGCCCGATACGGGTAACTCACGAGCACGCCTCGCCGTCATTGGCGGAGGGTAGGTTGTTTTTGCAGTAATGTTTGGGGCGCACGTAGTTCTAATGAGAGGTCTAGACCTTTGAAGCCACGATTCTATTTTTGCTTCTTGATATCGTCGTGAACGCAGACCCTCGTTGGTACATTCTTCGTCATCTTGCCTTGATTTGGGAACAGAGCGGGACGTGTCACCTCTGACACCTGCCGGCAATACGCAACGGTCTGGAGGATTGTAGAAACTCGGAGAATTCGCGCGGATGTAGCAGAGGGAAAGTTTGGTAGCGAGAAGAACGATGGATTGGAAGACTTGGAAGAAAGATTACTCGGCCACTCCAACTTCATAAATTGTTCAGTATTGAAGCCGGTGTTGGATCCGTAGACCAGTTGGCTGTGTGGCTAAGTGATTGAATACGACCCTTTCTGTTGTCGGCGTGTGCATGGTATGTCACGATAAAACCTCAAATAGGCGACTAGCCATTTTGGGATATGCTGAGGACCTATCAGACGTCATAGTTGTAGGTAACAAGAATGCTATAATGATGAATGGTGCGCCACAGAGTCCCGAGTGTCATGAGCTGACCATTTTGACATTACAGTATTTGGAAGAATGGTTCGAGGAAAAATGAAGCCATTTAGATTTTAGGATTTGAGGTGGGCTATTGAAGGCCTAGACCTTTGCCGACTAAACTCAAGTACCGGCATTTCCTAGAGTACCCTAGAGTAACCCTAAGGTAAGCCGGGTCATACACGTAGAGTACATGCTAGGGGAGCGCTAATGGGCCAAATTCAGCCGGCAGGATCCTGCTGTGACAGCATCCTAAGGTCATCTTAAGGGCCGATTAGGGGCAAGCCACGGGCCAGGATTATAGGGGCTGCTAAGGGCCCCCGAGCCCGTAAAAGGAAAGGCTTGGCCTCCGTAGACCAACATCCTTCAACATCCATTCCCCCGCCACCGAAGCATGTCCAATCATGTCCAATCATTGCACTCGATTCAGCCTTGACAGACGCTAATGACACCATCTGCAGCACAGGTGCAGCTGAACCGAGTGTCATGCTGCAGGGCATGATGCACAATGCCTTCATACCCGAACCATGCTTGATGCTTCTCAACCCATCGAACTACAATCGCTAAAAATAATCCCTGTTCCTGACCAAAACCATCCACCGACCACGAAAATCTCAATCGCAGGGTTGAGCAATTCTCCGACGTCGACAAATGTCCCCAGTCTAGTGGATAGGCGGAGAAAGAGTTTCTCTGTCAATACCAAGGCATGGGTTCTGGCGGCAAGAAGCGCTTGGCATTGACTAAAGCATTTACTTCGAATTGCTGACTCGGGTCACACGTTCAAGACCGAATGACTCCACCCCGCCATTACCCAATACTCGTATAGTGGGGGCTGAGGCTGCCCGTAAAGTTTGCTGATATGATACGCTCTACTGTAGGGTACGGTACGGTACGATCTATCTCGTGCTCCTCAAAAAGCCTTCTCCGGGCGAAGGGTGAGATAAGATTCGATGCCACAGCGGGATATCTTCCCTTAGCTCACTACATCGATCAGAAGCGCTCAATGGTTTCAGATCGTCTAGACCTCTTTGAATGCCTCTAAGGATATCCGGAAGAGCTCGATATGAATTACTATTCGCCGCGTAGCTTTTAACGCTAGGTGAATAGAGCAGAACGATGACCGCAGCGACCGAGCGGCCCATTTTCAAGGTACCACGTTCCTTTGAAAATTTGATACCATACATCCCAAATTGATCCGTCCTCTGTGCTACATTAGTATGAGGGGCTTCGCTCCATCGATCATGGCTCAAGCCCCTTAACACATAGCAGAGAATTAAAGACAAAACAAGGATAGAATCTGTCAGATGTCACACTACTAATAGCTCCAGATAGCTCCGCAGTCCGGTTAACTTAGCATCTGACTATTATAAAGAAGCTTTCGAAAGGTCGACCTTATACTTTCCCAATCCTCCATCCGACACTTATCATTATATGTCTTTCAAGAAAGTCCTTTCCATTATTACTTCCATCATACCTACAACATTCGTCGGCTGTCATTCTCATTCTATCGACCGAGTGACTTCCGTCGTAACTTCACGCTTTGTCAGTATTCTTTGCATTAGCTCGTGACTAGGAAATGTTAGTGACCGCGCACTTGGACATACACACCAATCATAAATGTAAGATAACTTCAGAACCCTGGACTTCTGAACTGTCAAACCACCTCAGCAGTACTTAGCTTCTAGAGGTGGTCGGTGCGTTTCTCAAAGTCCTTTATGCCTTTGTGACACCCGAATCCACCTTCTTCATGACCTCACGCCCACATCACCCACATTACCCACTTACCAAACTTGCTCACACCGCCCCGCCGGCACCTGCCTCACTCTTTCCTTGCCTTACGCAGGCATCCGCCTGTAAACTGCGTGGCATTGTGCAAGTCCCGCTCGTAAACATAACTGATCACCTGTTCGCAGAGCCTATGAAGTCGACTTTGCCATTCTTTGAGGACATAATCGGACGCACCTCCTGTAACACCGCTGCAGACCTCATCCGCATCGGTCTGAAGACCTCCGCGGTCTACCAAAAAAGAACTACTCGACCCAAAGTGTCATCTCCGAACCCGGCACCTAGGTCTTGATATCTCACCCTCTTTTATATAAATGCTGAACACCTACAGCTCAGACCACCTTTAGCAACCTCTTTCGTATCAACGTATAAAGCTGCCGTATTAAATTCAACTTGACTGACAGGACTCTTCCGTCTGTGTTGTACTGGTAAGCGCCTCGTGACATTACATTGACAACTCGATGTACCAAGAATGGTACCTCACAGCAAAGCACGTTATTCCTCCAAGGCCATGCATGCTTCAGCTTCGCCTTTGCTACCTCCCTGGACTTCAGATGCTGACACAGACTGCCAGTACAAGGCCAGAATAGCAAAGGCAGAACTCAGCAAACATAAGAACTCCTAAAACGAAGGTTATGCCCTTCATGCATTCTCCATCGCGTGAAGCCAGAAAACGACGGGAGCGCGAGGCCTCACTTTCTCCACGGCCATCGTTGGGGGTGCAAGAGAGACTACCCTCAATACATCATGTAAGAGTCACTACCTGAAATTTCTAGTCTGTTGACTCATATAGGTGGTACAGCTTCTACCAGACATTCCACCCGCAAGCACAGAGCAGGCTCTCGCCCAACTACGTTCTCCCCTTCGACAGGACCCTACAGGTCCCACTCGCTCTTCGACCCTCCCAGCGACGCTTTCACCACCTCGCACGTCGCGGAGGCCCCAACTATCAGCACCCACTAGTCGGATTGCCTACCAAGCAGACGACAGAGACTCAAGGCGTGCCAGCTACGAAAAATCTTCGGCATATCAGCTACCGATCCACAATGGGCCTCCTCCAGGTCGAGCCAGTTACTCCGCATCATCCTCTGGACCATCCCCAGTGTCTCCGTACTCCCCAGCTGGCACTGACACCCGACGCTATCCGACAACTGCTCCTGAGTCTAGGATGCGCTCACCAGACTCATCTGCCTATTCTCAAGGTGGTCACTCGCAAAGCCTACCTCCACCTCCAGTCTCGTATAATAGCAGCGTAAACGCACATGCGTCTTACAACGCTGGAAGAGACAATCGCAACCCAGGCTACGATGACCGCTACTATGATCCGCGCAGTCGAGGCGCTCCAACCTATCCACCGCCAACCCCCGGTTACGGACCACCGCCGGGCTACCCAATGCCTTCTCCCAATGGTGGGTACTACCCGATGCCTGATGGATACCAACAAGGCTATTCTCAGAACAGTCTGCACTTCGAACAGGAGCAAGTGGGTGGCTCGCAGCCTCGCAGGCGACGGGGAAATCTGCCCAGAGATACGACAGACATTCTGAAGGCATGGTTCTCGGAGCATCTCGCGCACCCTTACCCCACTGAAGATGAGAAGCAAATGCTCTGCAACCGTACGGGGCTTGCTATGACTCAGGTACGAAACAACTGACAGCGTCTCACTTCCAAAGCAAAGCAGTAATGCTAATCGTGGAATAGATCAGCAATTGGTTCATCAACGCCCGTCGTCGGCGTATTCCTGAGCTCGTAAATCAAGCTCATGCTGAGACACGGCTGCGAGAAAATTCTGGTGAATCAAGCAGTAGCTCAGACAAAGGTTGAGTCATTGACTCCTCTGTTCCAGATTTCCGAAGGGAACGAGCAGACTCCCTCCACGGTCAGCCTCGGCGTGCTATGATGGCTTGAAGGCTGCCCAAGCTCCTCTGATCACGACGATCTCTTCCACTGATTTAATTACTACGTATACGAGCGGCAGGTGTTCTGGTGTCGAATTTTGTTTTGATGGAAAGTGTCTACGAGCACAGGCTGGGCTGGCCCTCAGAGGTGAAGGGGCTTTTGCGATTTGTCTTCCGCTGTCGACTATAGAATGGGCATAGAAAGCTTAGCCTATAGTCGCTCTCTTGACTTCGTACAATAATATGGCGGATGTAAACCCGTTCTGGATACACTACGTCGGTTGGTTATTTTGCAACTTCGCTGGCTTGTCTTACATAGTCTACCTATACTCGCAACAACCAAACCTACAAAACACCTACCTGAACTCCTCCAGCTCTAAATCCTTTCAACCTCTTCACAGCTCTCCGAATTAGGCCCCAAACACCTATTTATTTTCTTGAACGATTATCTCGCACAAATTTATGCATCCCGCACAATTCTTATCCTCACCACAAAAATATGTAGTTAGCCCCACGCCCACGAGGCACTAGCCGATCACTCGCATGTGATCTCCGCCACGCAGGGTCACGTTCCGAGAACCGAACTTTGATCGAGAGCTCGGACGTTCTGAGAGGCTGAACGCAATGCCCGCGTCATGGAACTCCAGGCGCAGCTATTTTGGTTCGCTTCAAGCGGGTTCTGGAATGGAAATGTTCGGCAGTTGGAAAGTATGAAGTGCGTGGAGCTAGCTTGTTTAGGGTTGGGATTTTGAGCTGGGTTGGGTTAGGTTGGGGTTTTTGCGCCGGGCAGAGTAGGGTAAAGTAAGATAAAGTAAAGTGAAGGTGGTGGTAGCCGCTGGGCCGCTGTAGCTGTTAGGCTTGATGGGCTGTTGTACCTGTTTATGCCGTTCTCGTTGGTGATGGTTGAAGCTCGTTGGTGTCGTTTATAAATCTTACGGAGCTATGGGGATTATAGCGACAATTGACTATTGCCTGTGTTTGTATACCTTAGGTTCCGCTTTCGAGTTCTTTGAGGCGGTTCTCGATGGTCCTGACTAATGTACTCGGACGGTAGATGGGAAGGGCTGGGTATTATGGGCCTAGCAGTACGCGTGTTTTTTTGTATTACTGCCTCATTATCGAAACGTGAGCTTGGAACATGTTGATCTGCGAGGTAGATTTCCAGCTGACTGATGCGCTTAGCAGATGTCTCTGGAGGTGGTCTAGACTAGCCTGCTATTCGTGCTGTTAGGTTAGATCCAGAACCAAAAAGGAAGGTTATTTTCTGATGTGTGCTGGTAGCTTTGATTTTGAGGAGGATTGCATGAATCGTGTCGGTGCTTTCGTGTATTTTGGATGAAATGTGAAGGCTGGTAAGTGTGGCTGTAATGCTTGATGATGTTGTGGAGTTCGACGGCGTCGGTTTCTTGCTAGGCGAATAGTGGCGTGAATTTCAGTCACGAGAGCATTGGGGGGACGCTGGAGTGCTTAGGAAGAGGATCAGATGTTGTAGTAAAGTGCAGGAAGACATCACGTCTTTAATACTATCATAGCAGGGTAGAGGCTGTTGATAAAGGGGTTGGGGCAAGGCTGGCGAGCGAGGACGTTGACTGTTGTTGAGTGATTAAAGATTTAGAGCACGAGGTACAGTAAGTCGGTAAGGCTTTGCACGTTCCGTTCGATTTAATGGATGAAGATGACGCTAAATCTCAAGATTGGGCTGTTTGTGTACAGAAGTAGATTGCACATTCAATTTGCTTATTTGGGTATTAAAATGCGTAAAAGAATGTCGCAAATATACATTTGTCTCAATTATAACAATGTAATTTTCATTCTCTAACTCTGCTAAAGCCCTACAGCTTCAACCCATCCATTCGCTTGCGTACGTATCAATTATCCTCAAGTCTGAGTCCAGATATCCTTCCACGACGCCAGCATCGGGCGCCCATACATACCATCCCACGCCTCCTCAACCTGCCACCAACTCGGCTGGAATTCAACGCAAGTCTCAGCATTCAGCCTTTCCTTCCACACAATGCCAGCCCCAACATAGCCTCGAGTGACTTTCGCCCCTTCGTTCCACTGCGATGATCTGAACGGATCGTCAAACTTGATCGTCAATCGCTGAAACCGGGTCATATACTTCAAGGCTCCCCTCACGGTCCTACAGCCAGAACCATGGGCCTGAAGTGCTACCCATTCATCGATATCCAACGAAATAACACCAGTGTTCCGAATCGGCCACGTCCCGCCAATAACGAGAAGGGGCCTGAGGGCGCTGATAGGAAAACAGTCCTTGTAGTTCTTGTAGTCCAATCTGAGTTGCAGGCCGTTGCGCACTTCTAATTCGAAGTACCCATATCAGTAATTGAGCAAGGAGATCGGATAATATGATGACAATTGTCCGTGCTTCCTGTGGCCGAATCTGAGGTTGAGGGTGCCTTGTTTGTATCAGATGGGTATAAGATGGAGAAGATCTCGTATCTTGAGGGGCGAGCAGACCATGCTCAGAAGCTCAGTTGGTAGCTGCAACAACTTGCTTGGCGCCATTTTTCGTGTATGTTTTGTGAATTTGGGTCGAAAATGGGGTTTGAACGGAGAAGGGAAGTGTAGAGAGGTGCGAGGCTCTAAGGTAGAACGTGAGGTGGAAACGTGAGGACCCATGAATTGAGCGAATTGTGGCAGCATGCGTTGTATTGAAGCTCTTTATATGTATTGAGCAGAAGTATAGTGTGCGATAGGGTGTTAGGGTTCGAGTTGTGGAGTGTATCAGAGTCCGAGGGAGGAGATCATAGCGGCTGAGGAGGTCGAGAAGGAGGTCGAGAAGGAGGTCGAGAAGGAGGTCGAGAAGGAGGTCGAGAAGGAGAGTTTGTCGCTTGAGTCGCTTCGGTGGAAAAACTTAGCTACTGTGTAGGCTGAAAGGCTGGCGATCGAGATCTCTTAACAATTGGCTGTAGTTACGTGGGGGAAAAGTCCTTCCTAAACCCATAACAGGCTATCGTGACTATGAATTATGGACCTGCTATTGCGCCTGTGGAATTGACTGTGGAGGAAAAGTCCCTCTCGGTCCCATGATAGGTTCTTTGTGTGCTGTTGGAGATTCGCGTAGAATCTGGACAGGAATAATCGTTGACGTCAGGGTGAGAGATTAAGAAGAGCTGAGTATAAGCGGTTTAAATGCATTGAAGATGTTTTGGGTCAAAGGTCGTGCCATTGTAGGGGGATCTTCGTTGTCCAATCGGTATGCAAGACGCCCAGAGACAAGGAAGTCTTTTGAAGTAACAAAAGCGAGAGTACTAAATCAATTCCGAAACAATGATAGTCGCTGTAGAGCATAACTATTATTTTTATTGTTCAGCTATCCTGTATGGATGGAATGTAAGGATTGCAGGTCGATTGTATACTTTTAATAGAGATGTTTTGCTTTGCGATTCAAAATATAAAGGCAGGGAGGGCTCTGTGTAAACGGGATTATTTGGATCAAGCAGAGATATATCAATCGCGAGTGGCTAGCTGCCTTACCGCTTTGCTGGTACGGTAATCTTGGCCTACCGTAGTGTGTTTGACGAAGTAATTGATAAAGAAGGATGTCAGACTCGAGTAAAAGTGATCGCTTTAGTCCATATAGACGGCCATAGTGGGAAGGAGTACTGTTTTTCGGGCTAGAAGCTGTATAGTAGCCATATTTAGGCTTGTGGCCATGTGGATACAGAAAATCGAAGCAGTCATTAGAGCAGTGAAACGCGTCGATAAATAGATAACAAAGAACGTGCACCGATCTGAGGCATGGTCACAATTCGAACACGGCCTGATGAGGATGGGTTCTTCAATTCTGGAATTTGTAGAGGATAGATCTTGGCGTGACAGCCGCTTGCAGCGATACAGAAAACCGACCGCACGAGACTGTAGATAACTCATTAATAATAAGTCTTACGATAGAGTACGCAGTGGCAAAGGTGTAGCTAAATATCCAAACTAGATTTTGCCATGCAAGCATGAAATAGTAGTGCTAATACTCGGAGACCTAGGGAGGCTCAATCTTAAAGATTATTCAGAAAAAGTGCAAGCTCGGAATCTCAGAGTTGGACCCATAAGATTTAAGGCTCAAGTAGGTATAGCGGTCCTTTCCGAAAAGCACCGAATGTTGGCTTTGAGAGCAGGGTTTTCAGAACCTCTTCGCCTCGCTGGACCTACAACGTAGATATGGTTGGCGCGTGATAAAACAGTAGCATGCGTGTAGATCTCTAGTTCCTATCCATACTTGACTTACGCTGTAGAAGGAGCTCAAGCTATGCCCCTCAAGTCAGCCTGACCAAAATTCCTTCACCTCCTTTTCCACTTCAGGGTAGCCCAATCTCCCTCCCCTGCAATTCTTCCCAAACACTCAACATCCGTAACTCGTACGGAGTACACATTGTCGAACATCTCTTCCTGCTGATACCTACTCGGCGTAGAAGTCAAGCGCACCGGTCTTCCGCGAAGACCACAATGATCATAAAACTCGCCTTGATCCAAACGGACCCCAGGACCCAAAGTGGGCTCCAAGATCTGCTGTACCACGCACCACTCGTCACGCGCGAAGCGCTTAATGTATTTTATGTCTTCATTCTCCCTCTCAATCGTTACTACCAACTTCTCAAAGCTAGTGAGTCCAATGAGTGCACTGGAGGTCACGTTATCCCTTGGTACCTGGAATCTTGCGGGGGAGAGAAGTGTTACAGCCCCAGACCCCAGGTATTTGTGAGACCAATCTTGAATGTTGAGTATGATATGGCAGGATCCTCTAATTGGCGAGGTTCCGTTGAAGCCCCACACCGGAGCTAGACTGACTACTGACCACTTGGTGGGATATGTGCAGCGAGAGCCTCGGGTCATGTTCAGCTTGATTTCCACCCCGCGGATGGTCTCCCAGGCCTCTGTAGTAATGGGCGAATTAGGAGGTTCAGGTCTCTTATAGCCAAAGCTTAGTCGGAGTGGGACCAGTCTGTGCAAGCGGCGTCGGGCGACGGCGCTGAAAAGTTTGTTGACGCGGGCGAAGCCTAGTAGATCAGACTTGCTAAGATAGTCGCATAGTATGTCGAGCAACTCCGGGGCAAGATATGGCATCGTGCCCTTGACTGGACGTGGCTCCTCATCTTAATTGGGCTCGCTCTCCTTGCCACGGCCAAATCCATCATTTGTAGTCGAACCCTAGATTTCGTCGTCAGGGCTTAAAATCTGATCAGGCCTGAATGAAGCCAAATTGAATAGGTTTACATCCTCCGTAGTGTAGTCACACGGAGATGTAGGGGTGCCAGACCTGCTAGATCTTCTGCTGATGGAGCCTTGAAGTGTCAGGACTTTGACTAGAAGGAAGTAGAATGTATCAGATAGAGGAAGCCGATAGAGAAAACGGCGTGATGGATGGAAGAACGATGGTGAGAGAAGAGCGGGGACTGCGAGTCATATGTGAATGATGTGCTTATACTACCCTAAGGTATACACGAAATTGAGTGATAGGATGCTAGACATATCTTCGGAAGAATAGATGGCACGCGCCTATCAATACGCTCGTAATAGAGGCATAGGCTGTAGAGCAGAGCCTCTGTTAGATCGTCAGACATTCTCGACTTTAAAGAAGGCCTTTTGAAACGGTTGAGTATGTTTGATGGGTGACTGAGCAAATGCTCATACACAGTCGGATGGAAATCCGATTAATGGCCTATTGAGCAGGATTCTTGACATTCTTTCCGACAAAAGTTCATTAACGCGGAGGCCTGAAAATGGAAATGATTCATCGTAATGCCCAACATCTACATTCTGAACATGCCTGATTGCCTTGCAAACGCCTTTCGCCATGCCCCTGTCCTCTTGGTATCATCCCTCTATAGGGACATCACCGGCCTTTCCTTTTCCTGTCGAAGACCCTTTTCGCCTCTTTGACTCCCCGAAATTGTGCAAGCGCTCTCCAATCAAGTAGACCTCATCTCTGACCTTCTTCCTCCAACTCGCGAATGTCCTCGCAAGCAGCACAAGAAATCCCGCTGCGAAACCTATGGCTAGAATGCCTGGATAGCTATAGCGATATATACATGCTCTCAATATTTCGTCATGGGCGCTGTATGAATGTAGTACAGTGGCGTTGGCTATCCATCCTAGTGCTAACGGAGCTGTTAGCGCAGAGGCCATGACAAAAGTCGCAGGCAAGATGAATCCCCTGGTAGCAAGCCAGACATTGGGGTTCAGCCAGCCATCACGGACAATCCCACGCAGTGCAGCTGCTGGCCTTGAAGGCGTGTTGTATAGAATCACTCGAGCCGCCATCTTGAGGTAGAGAACACCGAGGGTCCAGTCTTGGATCAGATGAATGATGTGGCGTTCTGGCGGAATATTGTTGAGTTCGGTGAATGTGGTGCTGAAGTAAGTGTGAAGAGGAATGATTAGGTAGAACTCCATGAGGAGGGAGAGAAGAGCAGGTAGTAGAACGCCGAAGGCTGCATATGTATAGATGAGGCTCGTGAAGCGAAGTGAAGTTGATGCGGTCTTGCGAAGGAACGAAGCGATGGTCGTGGTGTGAGGTGTGAGAGTCTCTTTGATGTAGGCGGTGATCTGCTGGCGGTAGAGGGTTCCGTAGATGACACCACCAAGAATGTACATGCCGATTGAGAAGGCGTAGATATCATTCATGCGAAGTCGGGTGGGGGCCAGATTCGCGAAGGTTAAGCGGCCAACAACCAGAGGGACGATGGTGATGCTGACGCCGGTGGAGGCCGCGAAGAGCCAAATTAGGAAGATAAATATGCTGATACGTACGCGAAAGAACGGAGGTAGGTAGACTTTTGTGAACATTGCGTTCTTGTGTCCATGAAGACCTTGTTCTGAGTCTGACTCGCCGTCGACTCTCTGATTATGTTTATCCACTTCGAGGAAAGTGCGCGCACCTTTTGGAATGCGGACCTGGTCTGACGCTGGTGCACGTACGTATTTGCCATTGGTCCGGAAATGAACATCACCTTTCTCAATCTGGCCAGGCACACTCCAACTATCTTGGCAATTTTGTGCGTCCACCTCATTTTCATTCTCTAGTGGCTTGAGATTGAAGACGTCGGTCCATCTGCGGCGCATATACCTACCCTCTTCATCTCTCTTTTCCTCGGAAAACAAAAAATTCGTCAGTCTCAAGGTTCGGGCGCATTTGCGAAACCACCACGTGTAGATTGTGTTTAGTCCTTCCGATGGCTTGAAGTATTTGACTGCTAATGGCATCAGAATATTGTAAAAGAGGAGGTCCACCGGAAACTCCAGGACCGGTTCATTTGACGACCAGTGTATTGGAAGAACCCCTTCGAATGCGTATGCTATACCCCAAACAACGCCGCCGAGGCAAACAATGACGAGGCCACCATAGACTAAGGCACTAAAGGAGATCTTCCATAGTTGAGTAGAAACGCTGCGCTCGAGTACGTCACGGATCGGGTGAAATGTTGGATCGTCAGGATCACGAATAAAGACTGTAAATTGATCAGCCTTATATCTATGCGGTCAAAACAGGCGAAGAATGAAACAGCTTACAAAGAACACCACTACGCAATATCTTTCGGCACATCGATACAAAAAGAGCGAAGTGAAACATATAACAGGTACCCACGAACCAATGGACGAATATTGAGGTGTACGGCGAAGAAAGAGTGAAGTTGATCCGTGACATCAAAGTAACATTTCCGAAGAGTGGCAAAAGTGCAACATCAAGGAGGAGTCCACAGTATAATGGGAAGGCGATCATCTCGATACTGATGATCAGTACAACCTTCATGACTCCGCCAGCTTGATAAAGTCCATCGGCAACAGCGCCCTCGATTCTTCCAACTTTGTTGGCCCCTCGGATCCAGCCGCTCAGGTGGAGGTAGATGACCCCTAGTACTCCAAAGAATAGATAACCAAAGATCACTGCTATGGCGCGGTCTTTAGTATCCCAGTAAGCCAGGGCATAATCTAAGGGCGTGGTACGCTGTGGTAGACTCAGATTGACGCGTAGCGGATTCATCTGCAAGAGCAGGGGGGCCGATGAAATCAAAGACTGTGCACTTTCCGTTGCGAGCGTCAGGAAGACCTTTGAATGATCGTTGATGCTCGTTGCTAATGCAGACGAGAAATCTGCGATGCTGGTGCTGTCACAAACGAAGGTGAAAGACCTCATACAGACGTCACCTGTGAGTTGCAAGATCCAAGCAGCCATCGTCTCGATCCATCGCAATGATTCATGGGCAAAAACAGAGAATGTTGGGATATCAGATTCTGCGAGAACACCCCCTGTGGCGATGAAAGCTTTTGCGAGTCTTCCCATTGCGCTCTCTGCATAGCCCTTTGCGGTCTCAGCTAGTATCTTGTTTTGACTGACTCTTCCCAATGGTGGTATAAGCCATCCCACAGGAACGCAGACGAAACTGATAACGGTGTCCGTCCAGTAGAATGCGCATGCAGCAGTGAAGGTGAAGAAGTCTATGGCCATGTCTGCGGTTGATGCAGCCCATCGTAAAGGAATCTTCAAAAGTAGTGAGACGGGATGAGTGAGAATGACCAGGAAGATCTTTCCAGAGATATAGGGTAGCCAGACACCAAAGAGGATGGTCAATGAAACAAGTACAGCGCAGAATATGCCATTTTGTACCAATCCAGCAATTGGACCTTGCATGCCGATCAGCTCGAGTATACCTTCTAGGTCTTCGATGTCTTCGACTGCTTCGACTTCATTGGGGTCTATACCCGCTTGAATAGCGGCGGCAATGACCTCGGGATCTTGTCCCAAGTTGGCGCCGTCATTGGCAACTGGCCTTACCGGTTGCCCGTGGTCGACTGGTACGAATGGAGGCTCGTCTGCTATGTCATTCACGACCTGCTCATCATCACCAGCGGGCTGTTCTGCAGGTATAGGCAGTGCCACGTCACCCCATAGCCAATTTGAGACGATCTCTAGCAGAGTCTGAGGTTGTTCAGGGGGCGTGTTATCCTGGGCTTGGCTCCCACCGCTTTCTGTAGTATCCGTTTGTGGCTCGACGGTCTCTGAAGTTTCGTGAAGCTCGTTCTCTAAAGTAGCCGCGTCAGAGAATGGGGATGGGGATGGCAATCCTCCTTCATGGTCTGGATGGAATGGATTTTCATGAGGACTGGCATGGGTAGAAAGAGCCACATTACCACCTGTTGCTGATGCATCAGGTTGAGATGTTGTATCATGCCCGCCGGATCTCTCCTCCTCATGGCTATCAGTGGGCTTGGGTTCTAGGGAAGAGAAATCCCATTGATCTTGAGTATCAGGGGCTAGTTGCAGGGAGACATTGCTCGGAGGGTCCATTACGGCCGGTTCAGTGGTGTCAGATGATTCTTGAGGGTCCAAAGGCATACAATCTTGCTTAAAATCGTTATTGTCCTGTCGAGTACGATATTCCGCTTCAGGCTCAGGGTTGGGAGTCATGGAAGGTTTATCAAGGACAATAAACCCATCGCTTCCTTCTGAATGGCCCTGGCCATCACTGCTATCATCATGATCACTGTCTACTACTGAGGAGGAAGCCAATCCTCCTTGGGAAGGCGAACGATCTTGGTATCCAGAAGGTGGACCCATATCTAGAAGCTTTTTCATAAGAGCAACAATCCATGCGAGCTCATCGCTACGGCCTTCTTGCTCAATAATTCTGAGGACTTCTGCGGGTCTCTTGTCGGCCCGACTCCACAGGTCTTTAAATAAGCCCCTACGATCTCCACCTCCGGAAAGTTGAGACTGCTCTTCGAGGGTGCGGCGTATTTCGGCAGCTCTTGCCAACATGTCTCTGTCCGGCATTGCGGGTCTTCGCGGCGGTACCAAAGTTTTCTCTTCCTTACTCTGGGCTGACGAATCAACGTGCGATCCTGAAGGAAGCAAGGAGCCCGACGTCCCCAAGCCGTTGTCTTCAGTCTCGGAGTCTTCGGAAATTTGGTCACCTCGATTGGCTCCTGGCGTCGAGACTTGCCGGAGGGGGTGGGCTCGGGCACGTCGAGGTCTAGCTCTTGCAATCATTCTTGCTCGTGGACCGGGGAGCTGAGCATCTTCGTTTAGAGGCTCAGCGTTGCCTTCTCTTTCAGGCCCTCGTGGTTCTTGTTCTACACGCTGGTCTTGTGCAGGAACAACTGCATTCTGACCCGCGGCGACCATTGCGTCAAGGTCAGCTCCGCCATTAAGATTTGGTTGCTGCTGTACCACCCACTCCCTAATTAAGAACACAAGAATAAAAGCCGTAACAACTAATACTGTTATAAGCTGTCCTTCCAATGTGTCGATAACGAGGTTGTTGATCACGGTGGAGCGTGTCAGATTATTCAGAAATTGAACATCTGACAGCCATGATGAGCGAAGCAAGGGCGTCGAATGAGCGGTAACATTGGTAGCGGCGGCTGATGTCGATGTCATATTTGAGCTGCGAAGAACAGCGTAGCCATAAAGCTTTTTCCCTAACTTGAGCCCTAGCGGTCCACCTTCGAATATTTGTCTGATTGGCGGAAGAAAGTGGTGCAAGCTGTTCGAGATTTGAGAGAGGAAGGACGAGGCAATTGCCTCTTTCGAGGTGACCAAGGACCTGTTGGCTAGGCTTGTGCCTTCTGGAGCAAATTTAGCAGCCAGGCCCAAAGCCACGGTCTCATTGTATAGCCTTCGCTCTGCCAAATTGACCCAACTACCGTCGCCGATCCAGAAGAGTCCCCGCCATATTGTTCGCATGCACCACGGTAGCCAAGCTACCCAGACCAGCAGGACCAGCTGAAAGCGTGACCATGTAATAAGACTCTTCCATGTATGTACGGCAGCCTGGCGGAGAAATACTGGGAGCGGAACTGTACTCGGCATGTGAGGGTGGTAGAGCTTGGTGAAGCGGAATGGTGTCTTGCACAGTTCACAGTGTTTCTTCTGAGAATGTGATAGCCATTCCATGAGACAGTTCTGATGCACAAATTTGATGCTGCCACTGCATTTGCATGGGTAAAATAAAGGCTCTTCCTTCGAGCCTTCCCCCCTACATATCCTGCACGTATCTGCCTCATCAATGCTATTTTGCTTACCCTGAGCATTTGTAGCAAATGCTGGATCGTTCATGACATCAGGTCTGGTCTCGGGGCTGGGGTCAGCGCCCACCTCGTCCTTATTCTCGAGTGACTCCATAGATGGAGCTTAGATGTCAGATTATGAAGTCAGAGAGGAAGCCGAACGCTCCAAGCGAAGGAAGTGGAGATAGATTGGAGACCCTCATCTCAGCATTCTCTAGACTTCATCTCATGTTCATCGGAAGGCGCACCAGGACTGCTGGTAAGGTCGAGAAGAAAACAGATGAAATGTGTAAAGAGAAGAAAGACAATGGACCCAAATAGCTGACAGCGGGAATATAGCCGCCGTTTAGCCGAGGGCGAGAGCGTTACAACTCAGGAATGACGCGAAACCCTGCGAATACCAGTAAGCGATGATTGGCTTCCGTGAAAGGTTGACAGGCTTTGACTGTCGAGAAGCCTCTACTAGGTCGTAGAATGTAGAGTTGCGTAGCCAATCATCCAAAACGTAGGACAAAACACGGCGCACGCGACAATCCCATACAACTACATCATAGCGATAGCCAAGCAGGATTCCAGAGACTAGCACCATATCTTCTCTCATCCTCCACCGCGAGTTCTCTCCTAAAACCACCACAACTTTTGACGATTTTCTATGTTGTTCCTAGGATTTTGCGGTATTTAAGCCTTCCTAAAGACAATACGCCTGGTTCTCCCCAGGAGACGCCTGACCCATACGCGGGTAACATCGGTCTCATGCCCGCCAAAGTCGCTACACTTCAAAAGCCTGCTATGGCAGCAGAGGCAAACGGAGGGGCTATAGCCCCATCAAAAGGCATATCAAATGGGCATGCCATCGGGCGAAAAGCTCCAACTAAGCAAGCAACAACAGCTGGTTTCGCAGGGAAGAGCTTTAGCTTGATCGCCAGACTGCTACTCTGGTACGCTATCATAACGGCGATATTTCGATGCCCTTCATCCTGCAGAGATCTCACAGAAGAGTCCCCGAGAGTTTGCAAGCCGTACTTGAGTGTGCGGTCACAAGTAGCACCCTATCTGGAACCGTACTACAATTCTTACGCTGCCCCTCATGTCGAAAAAGCCCGGCCATACGTGGAAAAGTTCAATATGAAAATCTACTCACCCTCTGTGGCATACGGCAAGAAAAACTATGATACCTATGGTGCCCCGAGAGTCGACCAAGCTCGAGCTTTTAGCCAAGAGAAATGGGAAAAGATCTTGAAGCCTCAGATCGATACTGCCCAGGTCCAGGCTAAGAAGCAGTATGATTTCACATTGGCCCCACATGTCAGCAAAGCTTCTGCGGCCGCCGAACCATACTATACGTCAAGCCGTGACGGGGCCTCTCAGATCTACACCACTCACTTGCTTCCAGCCTTTGGGGCTGCACGTCCATACGCAGAGAAGACATACGCTACCTCATACGAGCTGATCTTCCACAAGTGTGTTCCATATGCAAGGACTGCATGGAGTTCGACCGTAGTCTTCCTCGATAGGACGATTTGGCCCAAGCTACGGATTTTGTATGGCGAAAATGTAGAGCCACAGCTTGTCAGGATTGGAGAAAGACTTGGCAGGTACCGCGATGGGAAGAAGCTCAAGGCTGCAATGGAGGAAGGTGATACATCGAGCACAGTGTCCTCGGTTTCATTAAGCTTGTCCTCGGTAGCGGCCTCTGTTGCACCTAAGACGACTGACACCTCCTCAGCCACCGTATCTCCCTCTGTGACGCCTGAACAAGAAGCCGAACAGGCTCAGGCAAAGATAGAGTCGGACCTTAGAAATTGGCAAGACAAATTTGCAAAAGCTGCTGATAAGGGAGCTGATGATCTCGAAGAACGCGTAAAGGACATCACCGATCGCCAAATCAAGAGCCAGGTTGAGGGCGTTGGCGAGGCTTTGGTCATCCAGCTGGAAGAGACCTCAAAGTCCGAATTGGCAAAGATCAAACACGAGATCATCTTCTTAGTCAAGAAATTTCCCGAAGAATACGACGACGATGATCTAGGCAGAGCCGAGTTCTCACTTGCTCGTTCAATCAGGCATGCTGGTCAGGCTGTTAAAGAGAAAGCCCAAGCTTTGCGGTCATGGAAAGAGAATTTTGACCAAGAGACCCAGTCATTAGTCAACGCAGCTTCCGAATCTACTCTAGATGTCATCGACAATATTCGGGACCTGGGCCTGCAAGAGATCGGTCTACGATGGGCTCAAATGGAAGGCGTTACATACAAAGACTGGTCCAAGTATCACGAGGTCAAGAAGACTTTCGACGAGTGGCGTGTGAAGGTCGAGGCGGTCGCCAAAGAGCACGAGGGACTCCGAAAGGCCAAAGAAGTACGTAATTATTTCGGAGTCAAACTTTCCCCTGTCATCGTCCTCGGGGTCCTTACCCATGTCTTGCGAGTATATTTCTCCTGGACGTGTCTCATGTCTTGTATTTCGACCTGAAAAAGCAATACTGACTCAGAAACCTAGGCTAGTGAAGATGTAGAGGCAAGGGGCATGGGTTCTGCAGAGGAGACTGCTAAGGAGCTCACACGTCTAAAGGAAGTCGGGAAATGGAAAATGGAGGCGGGCGATATCACAGATGATTTTGGCACGAAACATACCCCTCCAGCAGCCGTCGCAGGTGCTCAGAAAGTCATTGAAAAGGTTCGCTCAGCTAGCGAAAAGGTCGTCGGAGAGGAAACATCCCAAGGCACCATGGAATCGATTGGGTCTGAAGCTTCTCAAAAGGCTTCAGATGTGGCATCCAGTGCTTCCTCGGCAGTCGTTGGCACAGAGCCTGGCATGGCAGAAAAGGCAACCTCCAAGGCTGCTGAAGCAGCTAGTGCTGCTTCGAAAAAAGCAAGTCAAGCTGTAGCTGGAAAAACACAGCCGAAGTCGGAAAGTATCGTTTCCGTGGCCAAAGACAAAGCGGACCAAGTTGCCTTTGACGCCAGTGAAGCCATCATTGGGACGCCTCCACCAGCCTATGAATCGGTGGCTTCCCAAGCTTCAGACGTTGCCGCATCGGCCGCATCAGCACTACCAGAAGCTGTGCGTGGGTCCTCCACCCCTGTAACTGAGAACATCGCAAGCGCGGCGAGCACCGCCAGTTCCGGTGCATCATCTGCTGCAAGTACAGCTTCCAGGAAGGTGTATGGAGGAGCAATGGCACAGAAGGTTGGCGAACAACAGAAGCCGATACTAGACGATGTTTTCAGCGACGATGATGATTCGACGTACTCGGAAAAGATGCAAAGCATGGTCAACCAAGCTGGCGAAAAATACGCTGGTACGTAGATTCGCGGCAAATTTCCTCCAACATTCGCCCTCCTGTTTGATAGTCACGGTAGCAACCCATGTTTGGGGAGCGTACATGTGTCTTGTTATTGTACAAGCGCCCTGTAAAAAAGTACAGGCTAATAACATATGTGCCCAGATGTTACAAAGGCTGTGAGCGAAGCCCTCATGAAGGCAACAACCCAAGGAACCGTCGAGTCTGCGTCCTCCGTGGCAGACGACAAGTACTCACAGGCACTCGAGGCCGCGTCAATTGCTCTTTATGGTTCACAGACCGGCGTTGTCGAGAGTGCGACTAGTGTAGCTGCTGAGAAGTATTCTGAGGCAGTGGAGGCGTAAGTCGGCCTCCTTACCCTTGATTTCGCCTTTACTGACTAGACTTCCAGTGCATCTTTGGCCATATTTGGTACACCAGCTCCGGTATGTACATTCGCGGAGGATATCTTACCCCAGTCTCGATTCATGTTGAGTTATGATGGCGTCTTGCGAACAAACCGGCAACTGCTTTGGTCCATTTTCTACTCTTCGAACGTGTCTTGTAGCCCCCAGTGGACATCTGAATACTGATGTTGGAGTGCCTACAGGTCACTAAGTCTGCAGCTAATGCAGCATCGAGCGCTTATGTGGATGCCGCAAGTCGTGCTTCTCAGCAGTATCTGCACGCAAAGTCCATTGTATCTGTACAGATTACCGGGAAGCCGAAGCCAGTTCATGAAGGTACGTCGACTTCCTTGTCACATGTTCAGTACAAGACTTCAGAAACATAAGGCTTGTGTCAGGAGCAATGATGTGATTTTTATCCCAAGTCTGCGCGCAAAACATGTCTCAATAACCCCTAGTCTCGCAGGCAAGAGAGATGATACTGACTCCCAGTGCTTCGAACAGAGATGTTTGCATCCGTCGAAATTGCCTACTCCGGAGCCATCGGTGCTGCCAGCGGACACCTGCAAGATGCCTTGAACTCAGCTTCGACCGCAATATATGGGACGCCTCAGCAATCTGCGTTCTCAGTAGCGAACGCCAAATATTCATCTGCACTTGCCGCGGCATCTTCCCAATTCGACTCAGCGAAAACCGCAGTTGGCGCCACCTCAACGCCTGGCTACGAGAAGTTCATGTCCGAAGCTAGCGAGCGCTACTCAAACTTGATTGGTGCTGCCCGTGCCAGTCATGCTTCTGCAACAAAAGCTGCTAGCGAAGCAGTCTATGGGCCCAGCCAGGTAAGTCTTTCTAAGGGCTGTTTACCCAAGTTCTACTCCCAAATCAAGATATTAACCCGTAAATTTGTGACAGGGCGTCCTTGAATCGATTTCAGCCATGGCATCATTGAGGCTTGCAGACAGCTTGAGTGCTGCGAGTGCCCAATACTCCAGCGTTAAGACTGCAGTTGGAGCTACTCCAACACCGGTACACCAGCAATACCTCGCAGAGGGTCAACGTCGATACTATGAGGCAGTGGGCCTTGCCCACGACCGCTACTCCGAATTCTTATTAGCTGCGAAAAGCGCCGTTGGGGCTACTCCAACACCAGTACATAAAAGTTTGGCAAACGCTGCATCAGAATCTATCTTCGGTATGTATATCTTCGGGGTGGTTCTTACCCTCATCTGGATTGCACATTTGGTCGTACCAATACTTCTTGGGAGCTGGCAGTGGGCTCTTACCTACTTCCTGCTTCTGAAATCTGTCTTATGAGCCACATTCATCGTCTAGAATAGACAAGACTGACTTTGAAATGATTGTAGGTACTCCCACTCCTGCTTATCAGAGCATGTTGAATGCCGCCCAGGCCCAATACAGCGACGCCGTAGCGCAAGCTTCTGAGAAGCTACAAGGTGCGATGGGTTCAGCTAGCTCCGCCATCGGGAAAAAGAGCAAGTCACCAGCGCAAAGCGTTCTAGATTCGGCTTCTTCACAATACAACTCAGCACTTTCGATGGCTTCGGCATCTTTGTCTTCGGTTTCGGCCGCGGCCAACACAGCAGCCTATGGTAGCTCAACAGGTATGGCTGAATCGATGATGTCAGCAGCATCGGAGAAGGCAGGTTCAATCTCAGCAGCTGCCAGCACGGCTATCGTTGGATCAGAAACCCCATACGCTGAATCTTTGGCGAGTCAGGCCTCCACGAACTGGGAGGCACTCGTCTCCAAGGCCAGTGAGCAGGTCTATGGGCAACCCACCCCATTCTCAAAATCGATGATATCACAGGCGGGCGAATATGCTTCTCAAGCTACAGATTCGGCTGCAGCAAATTTCGCAGCTATCCAAGGCTTGTTCTCCGAGCTCGTTAACGGTAGAGAGCCAGACTTCACAGAGAGCGTTATGTCCAAACTCAGCGCGGCATACTACACAGGCGCTCACGCAAGCGCAGCAGCGACCGTATCCAGCTACGCCTCCGATGCCTACGCCTCGGCTTCTTCAGTTGTTACTTCGGTCTTCACCCCTCCCGCCACTCTTGAAGCCATCATTGCCGCAGCGAATGAGCAAGTAAATGCCGCTGTAAGTGCACCTTTGTGGACGGCTTTTGGTTGAACCCGTACTGCAACTCGAGCAACAAGCTATGATTCGGGAACATATTGTCTCGAAGTCTCTCCTGACTCATGTCTATATACTTTCGGTATCGAAATGGAAAGAGAATGCTGACTCGGTCATTTACAGGTGGAAGCGGCCAGCAGCGCATACCATGGATCCAGCAAAGGTACCTACGAGAAGGGCACATCCGCGGCCGCCAGTGCCGCATCCTCGGCATCATCCCGTGTCAGCGAAGCCGTTTATGGCACTCAGCCCAGCTATGTCGACTCCGCTCAAGCAAGCCTCAGCGCCGCAGTCTCCACAGCTCAAGATGCCATCTCAGCTGCCCTATACGGCGCTACAGCAACCGGTGCCACAGCCAGTGTCACTAGTGGTGCCTCCGATGCCTACGCTTCCGTGTCCTCTGCAGTCGCAGAGAATGCTGCCGCTATCAGTTCCGCTATGGCTGACACCCAACGTAAGGTCAAGGGGGCGGTCTACGGGCCGGAAAAGGGTGCCATGGAGAGCGCACAGGGCAGGCTAATGGCTGCGGTGGAAAGCGCGCGGGCCAAGTTGGTAGACTATGGAGCCAGCGCACAGGCTACCGCTGAGGATGTCGTAAGCAGTGTAAGCAGTGTCGCAGCGGCGGCTACGGATAAGGTGAAGGATGAGCTATGAGGGAACAGGAAGTAGGTGAGGTGATCAGTCTCTGCCCTCTGACCGACATGATCTGGGCGGCTTGGTCACTGCTTTTGGTCCAGAATGACAGGTGCTACGCGCGTACATAGAGATCTTCCTTTCTGTTTTGCAATCCGGCGGTATTCCCCTTGAGCCTGAAGCCTGCGAATTACAACTGTATAATATCTGTCCTATTCTACGAACTCTGTTTGATTGATGAGACTGGACAAGCAAATTGAAGCCTCTGGAAAGTTACTGAGACTGTCTTCTACTCTGTGCATTCCGTGCTTGAGCATCAGCATATTAACGCCATGACCTGACGCTGAAGGCTCGCTGTAGTCCCCCTACATATCCGTTCAGGTAATTCGGTCCCTGAGTCCAAGACTTCTTCTGAAGTGACAGCAAGCTTGTCGCTGCGCCTCGGGTTTCCTTCGTTAGACCAGAGCTACCCAGCCTTCGAGAGCAACAATAAAACTCATCCTGTAAATTCAGATGCGTTGTCCATGGCAGCTAAACCCTGAAATTCTTCAAAGCAGATCTCAAAATACCTCACGTAACACCCCGAATCGTAATCCTACCAAGCAACCGTGTATCATCAGCGAACCCCATCCCCCATCACAAGTACTTCCTCCCCGCAGCCGCAACCCTCTGCCTAAACACCGGACTCCCCAGCTTCCCCTCCACACTCGCAAACGGGCTCATGACCGCCTTGATCCAGACCTCAAACACCTCTCCAAAGAATTGCCGTATCGCCTCTTCCGTCTGCGGGCTCGTAGGATTATTCGGTATACTCGTACTCGAGCTGCTCGATGAACGACTGCTGGCGGTCGATGTGGAGGGCGGTTGAGAGGTGTAGGGCGTGAATGGTGGGTAGCTGTTGGGTGTGGGTGTGCTTTGGGGGAGCGTGTTGGGGGGGTGCGGGAGGTGGAGGAGGAGGAAGCGAGTGGAGGTTGGGGTGAGGAAGCAGGATATGTGGGTTGAGGCGAATTGGTCTATCCGTTTTAGGTACCTGTGTCTAGCATTAGCCTATGTCGGGAAAGAGATGTGGTGGGAGGAAAAGCGTACATCTGGTTATTGGTCCACTGCATCTCATCCACGAAGTCCAAGCTGCTGTGCACGATGAATGGGTTCATATGCCTTGCCTCTTGGCTGAATCGCGCAACGCCATCGCCGCCTTGCTTTGAGGTGCCGAATTCGTGCTCGAAGAGTGGTTGGTCGTACGTGCCTACTATGCAGAAGTAGTAGGACATCGTGAGAGATGGCAGTGACTCAGATGTGCCGAAGCCTCATCCAACATCTGTAGGGCCTCGTATTGTCATCGCTAAGCGCTGTGGGTGTGACTCAATGCTCTGATTGATCGTGTTTCTGGGCGCAGGGCAGCTGCAGGGGCGAAGATGAGGCTCATGAGTCTCTTCGGCAACTCCCGAGGCTGTCTTCTTTCAAGCTCAATCAAATCTCGACTTCTCAAGCAGGCGGTGTCTTTCTTAGCGAAATCGATTCATGTCGGAGTGGCTCGTTCGATAATGTGGCAAGCAGTTGAGCTGAAGCTGATTGTTGCCGTCATCTGACCTCCATGAAAGACGATGTTGACAGCCTGACGGTTGGTCATCTGATCTCTTCCCTATGTCGAACGCTTGCTTTGCTGGTTGGTGAATCGTACCTACATTGAGCCCGTCATGTATGCGTCATATTCTTCGAGGCTAAAGCTTGCGCGGTACCTGATGTATGGTCTATGCTTTCGTAGATGATGTACAGAATTAGCGATATTGCCCGGTCTTGTGGGCTATCTCAACCAGCGGCAAGTCACAGGGAGCATGAGGCTGTCGATATGACGAGGCGGTGTTTGGACTCGTGCTAGAGTTATACTGCCTGCCTAGAAGGATGTATATGATTGCATTTCCATGTCTAGATAGTTCCTGCATATCCCACGTCACATACGGAACCTTTCCAGCGTCGTCTTTCCAAAGTCCACGTCTTTGACTCATCCATATTGTTGTGCCATTTCTCTTGCTCACATACATAAGAAGTCCCAACCCAGCCGTTGCTTTTTGCTAGTTGCCATGCCTACCTTGAAGAAGCGTCACTCCTGGCCGCCCCTCCGTAAACCCAGAGCCTTCTACTTGGATGAAAGCATAGACCAAGACCCCTTTGCCTACTTCATATCACCAGCAGAAGACCGAGACGTCTTCGTCAATAGCCATTTAGCAGCCGACATAGACCCGAAAAGAAACTCCCGCTCCCTGTCGCCAGCCCATCGCAGCGCCTTCACAATACCAGCTGTCGCCACAGCTACATCCTCTCCAACTGCGAAGCTGAAAAGATGGATCGAGAGAATGGAGCTCAGATGTTTTCATCGGACTCCAGATATGTTAGAAAAGCTGATGCCAAGTCCAGATCCGCCAAAGCCTCTCGAGACTGTGCAGCCATCCTCGCCGCCTGTGAGAGGGCGGAGGGATTTTCGGACCAGCTCGAGACAGCGTGTAGGGAATAATGGGAGGAGTAAGCCTAGGCGGCCGAGAGTGTGGAGGGAGCCGAGTAAGGATATTTGGCCGGTGTCCGAGGAGGGAGAGGAAGAGATGGGACTTGGGATTATGGTTGAGGAGAGAAACATGAACGAAGACAGAACGACTGAGCGCATGGCACATCGGAAGAAATGAAGTCCAAAGCCATTTCGATAGAAGTCAAACCAAATTGAACGATCGAAGAGGGACTCATGCATGAATATATGCAATTAAGTATAGAGTCGCCCTGCACGCCTGTTGCGCCACCTCACTGACCTTGATTTTCGCCAGACACTCTGGTTCCACGATTTGAGACTTATCTGCAGGGGATACCGTATACATCGTCGGGCCTCTCAAACTGCAACGCGGACTTCGACCTTTTCATTCATTCCGTACATTACCTTAGCATCTCGAATCCAGTGGAACAAACAAGCTCCGCATCCACTCATCGCGCCAAAGTCATTCAACTCAATCAGCGTCACATTTTGAGTGTCCGGATCCTCCACCACATCAAAAACGAAACCACGACTCTCGAGGAGACTCGTCATAGCAGGATGCGTCATGATCTTCTCGTGGAGCTTTCCACAACTCTGCATCAGTCTTTCCGCATACCCCTCGTGCTTCTCTTTTGCATCGGCATGGTACCACCTTGTATGCCACTTGTACTGAGAAATAGCCGCAATCCTCCCTGTTGGGGGTGCGCAATATACCCGATACTCGAGCTCTGTCCTCATGTCGTCCTGCCATGGGAACAGATACATGTATATCGGTGTCGATATATCAAGCTTCCGCAAATCACGAATTCCGGTCATACCGCGCGCCGAAGTCGCTAGCCGCATCCAGAGATCTCGGACGTTCTTGATTGGACCTTGGCCTATATGGGCATCCTTGAGACTACAGGCGTCCAGGCGAACGAAGAATCTGTTGTGTTGGAGCAAGTCTTCAATGTGGTCTCCGCGGGTCGTGGTTGTGGGAAAGGCAGCAGCTAGATCTTCGGCGTCGTCACCGGAGATGCGGTGCATATGAAGGCCGACCTGGCTTGCATGGATCAGTTGAATCAGGAAGGTCCCTGGTAGGAGGATACGGTGGACGTCTATCTCTGCGAGGCCGCGGGAGGACATTATCAGGTCGAGCCAGGGTGAGAGCAAGATCCATGGCTGTTCTTCGGAGCCGAAGTGTTGCATGTTTGGGAGGACGGCGGTGATTTCCTCGCGGGTGTGGAAGGTTGTGTTGTACTCACGCTGTTCTCGAAGGGATTCGTTTTCTTCTGATAGGGCGGCTTCGACAGCGCCATAGGGAATGATGTTGAGCGAAGCCATGTTAATTGAATTTGGCAAGATTGATGGTTTCTATAACAGGAAGACACCGATATTTTGTAGTCCTGAGAACCTTGATCATGATTTTAACTTCCTGACCCTCTGACTCACCTCTTGGCAACGGTCTTGAACCATGGGGACCTGTAAAGTGAATTCGGGCCGTAGTAAAAGTGTTGCAGTATGGGACGAAAGGACGTTAGACGAAATTTGACCGTAATTTGAGATTCTGTACATTCTGATGGTCTCTGCTCAGTACTAGAGGATTTTGATGCACCCGTAGACTCTGATGTCCGTTCGCTATGCAATGCTTCCACCAAACGCCATTATAGATGCCCATGAAGTACCTCACGGTCCGTGGTCAAGCCTAGTATTTCATGTCGCCTCCTCTTAGAACCCTGGGGGATTTATCCGCTGACTGACCCTCGTCCATTTCGGTAGCTCTGGAGTCCCCAAATATCAGCGCGAGCTCTTTCCTGTTGATCGCGTAGCCTCCTATTAGCGGAACTCGGAGCGACTCACTATGTATTCCCTTTCGATACCTCTTCTCCTTCCTATCAAACATGGTGTATTTATCCTTCGGCCGCATCTCCTGCTCCGTCGGCATCTCCTCCTTCCATCGCGCCAAATTCTTTGTATCATCCAAACCTTGTCTCTTCAGTGCGTTGTCTACCGTGGCTATGACATTGTCCACAAGCCGTAACCGCTTGCGTTGGCGTCGCTTTTGGGGTATTGAGAGGCGCCAGGGTATTTTCCTGTGGAGGAAGAGGGCGAATTAATTGGTGGAATTTGAACGCCAAGAAGGGAGGGAAGCTTACCACAGGAGTCCGCCAGATAGGGGAGATGTGGCTCTGAAGGCACCAAACATGCTGGAGGTTGTGAATCTGAATCGTAGATTTAGTTGGGGAGAGGCTATAGATACTCTATGTCAAAACGCTGTTCCGGTCCGCCAATTAGAGGTCTCAATATGTGCCAAGGACCTAGCGGTCTATCCGGCGCTACATAATAGCTCTTACTCAATTTCTCACCTGTAATGTCTGTAGAGTACCATCAAAACATCACCATTCCATCACTGAGGCAGATCGTTGGCGTATGTATCACTCCAGCTAACTGAGCTGCTGGTTTCTATAATCCTTTGATACGATGGCTTGGCGCATTTCACTGCGAAGCCCAAGCCGGGCAGAACAAAGGATCGATGTTGGCACACAGAGAAGTATCTTTCAAGCCTTTTGATTGAAATGCTACATGACTTTCGCAATATGACATATGCCTGATGGTGGATTGTCTTGCATGTTGGTCATCATCTGCTTACCTGCAACGGTCAATATCTCCAAGCGTACCCATTCCCCACACTATATTTGCTTCTTTATCGTAATCCTGTTGTTCTCTCATTCGCTCCGAGTTGGTATCCATGTGCTGTAAAGGTTGTTAGTCTATCAGAAAAAAGGACACAAGAGACTACTACGAACCTTCACGTTTCGGGTGCGTGAACGCGGAGACATGTATCGCTCGGCTTTCGGCACTTAACACTGTTTCTGGAGGAATGAGGCCGAAAGAGCGAACATCGTCGGATGCTATGATGAGATCGATATGGAATTTGAAGTGTCCTGGTTGGCAGATCTTGATCTTCTCAAAAGTCAAGGTAAAATGAAAGTCGCCTTGATTGGAAGCGGGGTCGGGGATCAAAGGAACGCTTAGGCTCTCAGCCTCGAGAATGAAGGGATCGAAGCGGGCCATTGCTCTTCCCCCATCCCCAGACGCCAGACACATCTGTCCCCACACATGCCCGCCGTCGAAGGAGGTACCCCCGTCAATGGGCGAAAGCTCCAGGCCTTCTAGCCTCACGATGATTGGCTTTGGTAACCGCTCTCTGAGACCAATCTTGAAAGGCGGTTGTTCGACTACGTTGAAGAAGATCGTCTTCAGTGGTTGATCAGGCTGTGGTATATTCTGGGAAGAGCTCGGTCCTCCCGTACTCGAATCCGCCGTTTTGTCTGGAATTATGGCCTTGCAAGCCCGGGGGGGTTTCGACGCATGTGTGAAGGTAGTGCTTTCCTCCCGCGCTCTTCGATCTGAGACGTGGCTGGGTGATCTTTGTATGCTGTCTTGTGATACTCGAGTTTAGGCGCAGTCCGTTCGTACTCTTTCGACTGCTCGCGCGGGCGATATGGATATCTTTGAAACTCGCTCTGGGGTATGGCTAAGAGACTAGTAGGTGCTGTAGCATCTGGTTGGAGTTGAATGGCGGTTCGCTGAGAGTCTTCAATTTTGTCAATCTGGCGAAGTCGAACTTCGTCCTCATTCGAGTATGGAGAAGATCGCTGTGGCGAGGCAGCCAACGCTGGTCTGTTCAAGCGGTCCCTCGTGAAGGTTCGTTCACCAACATGGCTGCGGCGCTTGATATCCATGGTGCGGAGTAGAGTGAAGTGCGGCATATCACCAGCGCCAAGCATTCTATGAAACTGAGCGAGAGAAGGCACCACCTGATATCAGCGAAAAAAGGAGTCACGTTCTACTATAGACGCCTTTTCTACCCTTGAGGCTTGCAATTATGGTTGAGAAGGCGTCATGGAGACTATTAATGGAAGCGAACAATACAGTATAAACAATATCAGCGCACAAAGCCGGCACATTCTGAGGAAGAAAGACACAGCTGCCTTGCCGCTCTCGAGCGACGAAACCCTCCAATGGCGCCGTACACTCAATCCACACATCATACAGATTGTTTAGATCTCAGGGGAGCAATTTGTCAAATGGACCCCACAAACGAGATCTCTATCCTGTCGACAGATCTGATAATCGTCACCGTGGCTAACATTGAACCCCACGAAGCACAACATCCATCAGTGTGGCTTTTCGACCATCTAGCAAACATCACACATACTCTCTGCGAGCCTATAGCTGCTCCATAAACGCCTTGCACCACGGAGGTCTAGACCACCCAAGCCACATCCTTCGATGGGTCGAACTCAATATGCCAACGAAGCAATCAGGATCTCCAGAATTTTGTTGCAGTCCCAATTGGGGAGGAGAAATATGTTCAGGACACCCTTTCGGACCTGTCATTATGCCCCAACCCGTTTTTCACTGTCCCGTACCAAACTTTGACCCGAACTGATCCGTAAGGCTGCTTATTTGGCGGTCGCCTTGCCTTTTCGGGCCCTATTGGCTGCCGCCACCCTCCGAATATATCACACACCATTGTTTGTATGCTGGTCATGCTCACGAAGGGCATATGCTAGGGCCTGGAGTGGGCATGACGGCAAGATGCTGGCGCTCTAGGTACGGCCGCGAGTGCTACCTCATGGCTTCATTGAGGTCATGGAGGTCGGTCTTTGCGCACATACTACCATTGCGCCCACCCACCATGTAGGTTGTGTCGCGAAAAAGAGGCACGATGGAATCGGAGATATGTGGTCAAGCCGAGATCTGAGGAAGAGTCTCCGTTAGCTTAGCAAGTATGATATAAAGACCCAATAAGATGGGAGCAACAGAAGAGCCCCTGCTTGGGGTGGCTTTGGCGAACCACGTTGACAGAGACCAAAGATGAAAAAGCGCTATGGCCGCTTTCATTAGCTCGATATAGTCCTTCACCTGCGACACCTGGCTTCAGATGCCCATCTTGAGCATTGCCTCGCCGCAAGCCTCCAAGAGGACAGCACCACAAGTGCTAACAAACTAAAGCCAGATCTGCCATTCATCTCGGCATCCTTCCATATCGCTGGAATCAGCTGAAGGCGACTACGTCCTAGTCCATTCCCTGCTCTTACTTTAAGTACAATGCTGCACGTTGAGGATAAGAAAGGTCCTTGGGTTTGACGACAGATAGGAAAAAGGTGACCGGTCGCAAAAATCTGCAAAGCATTCAGTAACTGCCCCCTTTACACGTTCATGTTTATCGTGTCAACTTACAAAGAGGATGCAAGACCTTTTAGGATTATAATTGGCTTTGACCGCCTAAACATCGTTTCACAACCCAGGCGGCACTGCTTACTCGACGCCAGGATGTATGAAGTTAGGTCCAAGATCCATGCCGGAATCGATGCAGTGAATTCCTCGCGGTGCGGGAGGATTGACCTGACTCCGGACTTTGCCGCACTATCTGGAAAACAGCAAGGGACAAGATGCCCACAGATGACGGGACAGCGAACAGGATCCAATCCAAGGCTTATCAACTCCATAGCTTCTGACACAGCAAGCGTCAGATTCAATGCTTAGGTCGGATACTTCTCTCAGGTCCATGTCAAGGTGGTCCTCCACGAAGTGAGTGCCTTGCAGTGTCCGAGACGGCTCGTTCCGCGGATGACAACTACCGGCAAGTATTCTGCACTCAGAGGCATCACTTTAGGTGGCGCTCCGCAATGGAGGCATTCGACGTGGATGAAAGGCACTCAATAAAGATAAAGTTGTGCGTACTCCTCACCGCGTGATTAGCCCCTGAGTTCATACTTACATTGGAGGCTTTGCAATGCTCTTGTTTAGGTCCATAATAGTAGACCTTCTGTAGCGTAGACTGGGTAGGGGTCGTAGCCGTGCCGATGTCGCTAGCCTGGGGTTTCCGATGGTTCTTTCCTTATATTGACGATTCTTGCTCGGTGATCCTGCTCTGTCAATCCACACTTCTTGGTCACAAACCTCTGATTTCGATATATCATTGGCTCTTATAGAAACATTCATACCCAGTATTGCATCTTTGGCTCAATGGGATCACACACCTGGTGAGACAGAAACTGGATACACGTCGTTGACCGTCTCTGCGTGTTCGTCCTGGCCTGCGGTTTAGTCGTCCTTATCGTCGTCAGTGAAAGGATATCTCGCGATAATAGGAGAAGACACGAACAGTCAATAGCTCCCATCTGGCCTAGACACGTTCGCTGGGACCCCAATCACAGACTCAACCTCGATTAGCAGCTTTCGCTACAATCAACGATTCACAAGCAGCATCTCTCCATATCCGACTGACTAATCACTCAAAATGCATCCTCTAGCCACTGTCCTCTTCTTTCTCACGCTTGCTATCTTCGGCGATGCTGTACCGTCAAATATTGACACTACCAGGCTTGTGCAACCAACGAAGGGAGAGCCACTGGGTACAATCCTGGGAATATCATGGGTCTCGATTGCTTACTTCTTCGCTGCTATGAGCGGAAGTGCTCTAGTCCTCCTGATCCTCATGCAGACTGTGAGTACATGGGGCTGGTGGAGGCTTAAGGGCCAAGGCGAGAAGCCCGCTATGGTTCGGACTTGGGTATGTTTCCACTTTCTACATAGTGGCTCGGTCAATCAAGCATGTTCTTTGATCAAAATCTTTGCTCTATATCCCCTGCTCACGCATGCTAATCACGATACCTTGACAGCATGGATGGGTCACACGCGAAGAATACGACAAGAAGCAAGCCAAGCGAGACCACCGAGCCCTCAACAAGCAATACTTCTTCTGGAAATCCACAAAGGCAAATTACACCTGGCTCTGGTGGGACCCAGGCAACAAAGGAAGAAACCGCTTCTACGCCCATCGCGAGCAATCTCATCTACGCTACATCCCAAGCTTTCTACGAAGCCGCCCACTCGAGGACATACAATCGCGCACGGAGAATGGCAGCTTGCCAGGAGGTCCTAGCCTTCAGATGGGTATCCACCCCTCAGTCTGCATCCGAGATATCTCGACAAACTACGACAATGCCCAGCGCGAAGGGGAACGTACCATGATGTCTAGCGCTTTACAAGGCGCTCCTATACTACGACAACGCCAAAGTAGAATCGGCTCCCTACCAACATTGCCTGGTTGTGGGTATCTTACCAGTATCATAGCGTCCTCACAAGGGTCTCTTACCGAAAACGTACGACCATCCCCGCGCGACAAGCCCAGCAATGACCTCTGCAAGCAGTATCTCCCCCCTGGTTTGGACGGCAGGATGAACAAGCGGCACGTGCGCTGCGCTACTGATCCGGTAACAAGCCCAAGAAAGGTGCCACTAACCTCCTCCGTCCTATATACTTCGTCAACATCAATGGGTAGCTTACCCCTCGTTGTCGAGAGCAAGGGGGTAGGATACCGCCCCCAGCCCGGTGTTGTGACCGTTCACAGGGAGACCGTGCGCAAGAAGAGCGGTAGCCAGCTATCACCAGTGCCCGAAGAGAACGAGCCGGTACATTGGTACGGAGGGAGCAGGGGGGCTGATGCCCGTGTGGCTTACCCAATGCAGGGGCTAGACAGTACTGATGGTTTAGATATGACAGGAGAGTTGATTGGTGTATTGAGCGGGTTTGGACCAGAGATGTGAGCAGAACGACATTAGAGAGGGGCTTCTAGCCAGCATGAGTACCATAGGATAGCCCATAGGATAGCAAAGGAAGCCAATCTCCACTCGGTCCATAAGCTGTACTGCGAGTTGCATTGCGCTGATGGAATGGCTTCTACAATTTGAAATGTGCTATTGATTGACTCTAAGAGCTACCGTTTAGGCATATTATCACCGAGTTACACTAGAATGGAGACATGGTTAGGCTTCGTACACAAACGAGCGCTGACCTCCACACCAAATTTTCAAACGTACAAGTTGTTATCCGGGGTATTAACCAAACAGACCTCGAATTGCTCCCAATTCATTGCTTTCATTTCACAAGCTGCTCAATAGCCTCCCGAATCCACCAAGCGTCCCATCCCCTCTCGAACACCAGCCTTGTAGACCTCCACGCAGGCTTCGAGCCCTCACTCGGCCCATCGGACCAGTCTGCCTCAATCTGCTGGGGCTGACTGGACATATCACGAGACTGTGCTTCCCGTATAGCGCGCATGATGCGAGCATTGACTCTGTCGTGGATCTGAAGCGTATCGTGCTCGATGTCCGCCCATTCCTTCAACGCAGTCGATCTTGGAGTTGGTAGGAGAAGTCGAGCTTCTCGGTGCCAGTCTCGCCACGTCGAGTCATCGGCGCCTTCTTGGAAACACTCAGGAACCCAGCCTTGGCCGATCTTGATTGTTGCGAGGGAATGCCATGCGCCGCACCAGTCTATGTGCTCCGAGGCAAGGGCTTGGACCCATGGGTAACAGCCGGTCAGGTCGAGCCATTGGAGGCAATATGTGGATTTACCTAGCTTGCGCAGTAGGCGAGCAGCTTCGCTCCAGTCATTGTCGTGGGCGCTATAGAAGTGGCTGGAGCCGTAGTTGACGTTTCCTTGTGGGGTCTCTCTGTAGGCGGTATTCGAGTTCGGTGAAAGGCTTGGTGTAGGCCAGTATGCCAAGGCAAGGTGAGTGAGCGTCGTCAAATGTGGTGCAAGGTCTAGCAGCCCCCTCCAGATCGAGACGCCACTTGGTTGGGACAGTGAGAGGTGGGTTAGGTTGTGGAAGCGTGGTAGTGCCGACAGCGTGGCGACGGGTTCCGGAGTATCCCAGCTGTCAATGACCGCCTTGTCTTTTTCTTCCTTGGTAGTAGCTATCGACTTCCTGGCCGTGAAAAATTCTTTGAGCTCCCCAAGCCTGAGGGGGTTCCTTATAGACGTGCTAAGGTCGAGACGAAGGAGGCCATCAGCGCCCGTGCCATCCTCAAGCTCGGTCTCGTCCAGAAGAAGCAGATCAAGACCTGTCTTATCGAGGCTATGAGGGTTATAGCGTGAGAGGTAATAGAGGAGCACCTCCTTGTACCGGACTGGGAGCTTAGCTAGATAAAACTGATCATATACAGTATGCCAGGCCCAATCCTCTGCTAGTCCCTTCAAAGTAGTTGCTACAAGCGAACCATCTTTGGGTATGAAAGAGCCTGGTAGCGGCTCCAGCCCGAAGCTTTTCTCTTCTTCATCGACATCCCTCGTCCTCACTCGACGCCCTGCTCCAGATTCATCTCGCCTTTCATTTCGCCTCAACCAGCTAGGTGGTATAGGGCCAGCGAGGCCTCTCATCCTTCCTGTTACTCTGAGCCCTGGTCTAGGCCGTGGTGGAGGAGCATCTTCAAATTGAAGGATGTCCCTCAACGAGGGAGGTAGGGAGGGATTAGTGTTCGGATTAAGGATATTGGGAACGCTCCTGCCGGAGGTTGAAGCGCCATGGCTGATGCGCAGCTGCTGAATGCGATCATTCACCGAATTTCCGCTAGTGGCGGAGCGAGATACGAGAGAATGGGCATCTTTGGATTTTCCTGAAGAGGAGAGCGATGGGTGAGCTGGACTCTTGGGTTTAGTATTGTATGTTGGCGCTCTTTTCTTGGGCATGAGACCTTGGTGCCAACTCAAGGAGAGTGATGCCTTGTCGCTTTCAATGAAGCTTACGGTCTTAGCCTTCGAAGCTCTTGTCGTCTTATCATAGGGACGAGTCGTCACCTTAATGCAGAGTCATGAATGGTGGCGACGAGCGATTGGTAGGGCTTAGAAATCCTATCCGACATAAACTTTCGACAATCCATATCGAAAATTTCAGACCGAACAGGACCGCTATCCCTATCTGAGCTTTACATTTTACGGATCCAACTTCGAGCCTCGCAACCGCGCTAGCACTGAACTAAGTAGACTTTCAATTTCTACCATCTCTACATCTATAACGATAGACTTTACGGTAATGAGCCTGCGATAAGACCTATAGGTCAAGCTTTTTCTTACAATTTTGCTGTCGACTACTTTTACTCAAAACCTTTAGCTATGGAGCTGTCTCGATTTTCCAAAAGGTCGTTACTTCTGAAAAAGCCTCCACCAAATTTGAGCCTTTTTTTCGCTTCCAGATTCCTGCCAGATTCCTTTGAAACTGAGCCTGGAAATGTATGTCAGCTATATGGTAGACATCAGCAACCTTGACCCCAGCGCACTCCACTCATAAGCTGATCGCTCGATAGGCTGAGCGAAAATTGCCCTTGGCAAAAATGCATTCGAGGTAGTGCAAGGACCAGGGTATTGCGACTGACAAGAATGCTCGGCACCCTACCATTAGCAGGTGTCTGTCTAGCACTTCTTTGAAGGGATCTGATATTAAATACGCGTACTGAGGTTGACCCGCGACTATCCAGCCGGTCGGTCTTGGAGCGTTGATCATCGTTCGCAAAGCATCGTAGTACAAAAACAAGGAGATAGATCGAAGCGCAACGTGTGAATGTGTCAACAGTAACACATAACATATGATCTATCGTCTATAAAGCGAGTGACGTCTGACTCAACTAAGCAAATTGTCTTCTTCATCGCACATGATTGCCCATCCAATTCAACAATCTCGCAAGGCTCCTCAAAGCCTTCCAACGCCATAGCTAGTCTTTCAGCCATACTCCGTGCAATGCATACATCCATTCCTTTCCTTCAGCGGTGCAAAACATCCCGTGATCCATACCATGGCTGTAACCCTGGTGCCAGGTGCGTGTAATGGTAGGATGTGGTGGTGGTGGTAGTGGTAGCTGTAAATCCTGACCGCGCCTAAATAAGTAGTTGTTGTGTCGTCCCCGTTGTGGTAATGTACAATGATGAAACCCTTCGAAAGAGTGTACCTCTACTCCTTGAGCGTCTTGACTGTCTTGGCGTTGGGAATGGCATTGCCGGGCTCGAAGCCAAATCCCGCAGTCGAGGCACTCGTGAGGCTTCCACCCATGAGTTGCGTGACACCGTGTGTGGTATCGCTCGATGGTGCAGTGTTCTCTTCCGACGAAATGCCGGCAGAAGGAGCATCGCTCGTTGTCGAGCCACCAGTGGAGGAGGCAGCATTGCTGGTTCTATCCGTGGACCCGAGTTGACGTCTCACCATGTTGAAGAGCTGCTTAATGCTGTTGCCAGGCTCGAAGGCGGTGCCTAGGCCTTCGAGGATATCATCATGGGGGCTGCTGAAGTCGCTGCTGAAGTCGTGGGCAGTGACGTCGGATATGGTGCTGGCACGGCGGAGGTGAGTGTGCTCTGAGCTGGGCTTCAAGGTGTTGAACTTGAGGGAGAGGGGGAGAGCGTGGGTAGTTGAGAGGACTGAGACGAGGGTGGTAATGGTGAGTGCTGAGGTGAACTTCATGATAATGGTTGAGGTTGATTCGAAGAAGTGGTGGTGATGTGGAATGGTTTATATTTAGGAGGAGTATAGAAGCGTTGGCTTGACTGAAAGCGAGACGTGGTAGAAGAGTTGTATATAGATATGTTGATGGGAATTGGAGGTTTGCGTTCTTGATTTAAGCTTCTGGATGATCTTCGATGCGTTGGAGAATTATCTGGGGATGATGTGGGGAATTCGCTGGGTTCTTATAGTCACAAAGCATGAACTGTGGGACTTCGATCTTACGACGAGGGTAACTCAAAGCCTGTGTACACGAAGCGCCCCTTGGCTATGCAAGGCGATGATTGACAACAGGGACTCCGCGAGTATGTCGATCGGGAACCGCGCCTACCTATTGAAACGTCATGCATGATGCGGCCAAACCCAAGTCGTACGATTCGAAACCCTGCCCGAAACGCCTTGCTGAGATCGCAGAAAGGGAGAGACAGGATATGCCTCCGCAAAGTGGGGGACAGTAGGGTGTCCACCCACTCAACGTGCATTGTAGGGCAGTCGGCCCATACGGCCACGCCGATCGTAGCGGTGACGGCAACGCGCAGCACTAGCAGACAGATCGAGGGATTATGAGGTAAATATGGTAGGTGAAACGCGATTGTTGAGGCTGGCTGGAGCGGCTATCGCTTTTGTGGCGCGTCAACCGTTCAAAGTTCCGAACGGTTTGAGGTATTTTGTACCTATTACGACTTCTCAAGTGGCCAAATGATCCCATGAGTGACGAGTATTGGCGAAGGATAGTTTTTACTCCGCCGATTATTCGTCTGGCAGCAGAGCCTCCCTAATTTGCGAACATAGCGATGACGTCCGGGATGATCCCAGCCTTATTCAGGATCGACACTCCTCCTCACGTGGACTTTTGCGTGGAGACCTTCTTGCTCGGTCCGTGTTCCGGATGCAGGCTATGCGACTTTCGACGTCAAGCTGATATAAGCTCGATCTCGTAATGTTCTTGATTGTTTCAGTTACCCAGATCATGGGTAGTATATTGGAGTGGTTGCGACTTGGGAACTCGGAACAGTGCATTATTGATGGAACCGACGGTCTCACGTGGAAGAATGGAAACATTGAGAAAGTATGTTACCACCCCGTGATCACTGTATAGCCTTCTATTCCTGGAACGATTCTTGAGTTGTCCCGCTGGGTGTGAAGCCTAGTCTGATGGCTCCGATTCCGGAGATCGTGACCTTGACCTTGACATTCGTACACGTATTGCTGCAGGACCGATTGTCCTTCGATGAATTTCTCTGACAAAGTTGAAAATGAGAACGGATCCTCGGCCGAGACCTTGCTAGACGCACATCGTGTCGAAAATCTACGCTTGAGGTTGATCGTTTTCCACCTAAGCCTGATATTTGCAACGTCTACACAACTAGCCTCAGCCGCTGGGATCGAACGTAGAGTACTGGATGTTCAGCCTCAGTAGAGTAATCCAGGCTCTGGGCTATGGGCAAATAGAGCCAACAAATGCACAGCGTTTCTGAAGCACAGCCTGCTCTACGCTAATAAAGAATGTGTTGATCCCGATCTCCGACTGAACCGATATCGATATCCCACATCGTGACGGTTTCGGGGACCGGTATTGTGACAAATGTATTGGCACGGACAAAGCGTGTAAAGGAATATTCTAATAGGCTGAGCATCTGCCGGCCCCCACCATCACCTCGAAAGCGAGATGTATAACTTCAATGCATCGGCATCGGAAACAATGATGGGAAACCTACACAATCTGGACAAAGATGCATACCTGGGCTGCAGCACCCCAGGCTTGAGTACAGTGCATTATGCAGCTCCGTCCGTAGGCATCTTACGCAGGAGAAGGTTGTGTAAGCTTTGAGATGCATCTTGAAGCCACCAAGTAAGATCGTGGAAGGGCGCAATTGACTGGCTAGGGCTTAAGAACTCCCCCACGAATGCATCGACCTCGAGGCTTTCAAAGATGGATGAATCACCATCGAAAATTTCGATCTTGAAAGTGGAAAACCTGGCGAGGGTAGAAGCCAACTATGGTTCCTGAGATTTGGAGAGATCAACGTCCACTATTTATGCAGATGTGAAGTATAAACACCTATGAATGAAGGGTTCAGTCAGATGGCTTCAATGCTAGCCAATGCAGCATTGGAGCAAACGCGGTCTTGTACTGCTAGCATACGAGTCTCTTCCGAACGTGATGCACATTGACTTTGAGGGATCTTTGAGGGATCTTTGAGAGACCTTTGATCAGCGAGGATGCGCCTTGAGCAATTTGTGAGATGCCGGTAGCGTATCGACTTTCAATCCTAGATGGTATCCACAATGAGGTCGAGATATGTGAAAATAGATAACCCAATATCAAGAAGTTGAGCAGCAAATGCATCGGACCCGGCCCCTGAAGACCGGAGAGAAGCGAGTCCCAAGCGGAGGTAGCAGACTCAATGGGCGCTCCTATACTTTATCTTGCCATTCTAAGTAGGTAGAATCATTGACCTTGGCGAGTCCAAGCGGATTTCATTCAGTTCTCACAGCGCTTTCTCCCCAAAGGCGCTAGCCGACATATGGAAGAAAAGTCTTCGGCTAAAGTGTATTGATGGCACGGTAGCTAATTGACTTTATTTCATGACTAGCATAACGAGGCCAAATCCCTTTCGCCGTGGCAAAGCGCTATGGCATCTGGATCTGTGGGGGTTGGTTTTGCTAATAGCGGATGGCAGCAGAATAACCGTTGCCAAGAGACTTTGATCGTACTCAATCACGTCTTAGCAACCACGGCTCAATTGAAGCCACAGGGGTAGCGGCAATCGTGAGAAGTTGAGAATCACATTGTTCTACCTCGACATCGCGATCACACACTTTACCCTCTACCTTTAGCATTGAACGTCTTCAACGGGTCCGATTTTCGACCCGCGGGCTTCTTCCCTTTGCCCTTCATACGATTTTGCATCCTTGCCCTCCTGATCCTGTTATCATTAGTCTTCCTCAGTCCAACAAAGCCGATGTCTTCTCCAGCGATACCCTTGTTGCCGTTGCTCGGCATCAAGTATTCCGGCACATGCTTTAGATGTGATTGAATCCTCGCAGCCCTGTTTTCGCCGTCGTGCCTTAAATGGTGCAAATCCTCAGGGTTCTCTTCGAAATGCCGCTTGAGTTTTTTACTCTTTAAGAGCTCCTGTCTGAGCTCTCGAGTGCGTGCTTCACGGATGGCGATGCGTGTTATTGCTCGCAAGGCATCGCTCATGCGGTAGCGGAAGGCATCTACCTGTTTCATGTCGAAGTGGTAGGGCTTCACTTCCTTTCCTTCCTTTCGCTGTTGTTTGGTGATCTTGTCGAGGACTTCTTCGTCGTGCTCAGCTGAGGAGATTGTGGTTGACTTGTGCTTATGGTAGTGCTCCGTAGGCACCACAAACGAGAGAGCCATCCCGGTCTTGCCGGCTCGTGCAGTTCGGCCAATCCGATGGGTATAAGATCTCGAGGATACTGGAAGATCGAAGTTAAGGACACATGCGACATTCTGGAAGTCGATGCCGCGCGAAATACCATACTCTTTGCCCTTCTTGCTCTTCTTTTGTTGCCTTTTCGGAGGTTTTGTTTGCTTTACCTTATTATCGGAGGCCTCATCTTCATACCCGACGCCATTCGCTTGGGGTGCGGATGGATCAGCAACATTCTTAATTGTATCAGCGTCATTTGACATATCTGGTCCCTTCTCGCCGTCTTTGGCATCCGCGGAAGTTTGGGTTGTATCTAACAGTTCATACTCGTCTGAAGCTATGATAATGTCATAGACGTTCTTATTGAACTCCTCCACCACGTGTACACGCGAGTTGACTGGCAGCTCGGAGTTTAAAACGCAGCTTTTGATTCCAAATTGCTCAAAGAACAACTTCAATCGGTAGCATCTATCGATATCTCCAACGAAGATGATGCATTTGCCTTTGATCAACTCGAGTTTAAAGATCACGTAGGCCAGGAGGAACTTCTCATCCTCTGCGCATTCCACAACGTATTGGCTCACGCCTCTCTCGTCATCTACATCCTCTTTCAAGTCTAGCACGACCGGATCTCTGCAGAAGATTCCTTTCAAGGTGTTCACTTCCGTGGTCAAGGTCGCACTCATCAGAAACGTCTGCACACCTTTCGGCACTGCCTTAGCGATTGATTGTAGATCCTCATCATATCCGTATGAAAGCACTAAGTCTGCCTCGTCTATCACTAAGTGCGCAAGCTTGTCCACCAACAACGCTGCAGTTTGCAAATTCTGAGCGGCACGAGCCGGCGTCGCAACAACTACATCTGGAGACTCGGCCAGCAATGTCCGCTGTACAACTTCTGAAACCTTCTGAGTGAGATTGACACACCGGATGTCCTTTGAACAAAATGCTGAAAACGTAGAGACCACCTTGGAGACTTGCTGAGCCAACTCTCGAGTGGGGACGAGAATCAGCGCGGCAGTAGCTTTATCGGTGTTGATGCCGGCCTTTTTCTGGAGTATGGATTGTAGAATTGGGAGGACGTATGTGGCAGTCTTGCCTGAGCCAGTCTTGGAGCGAGCTGTGGGGCAGGTCAGTCGCAGCTACTTCCATGGACGGACGGGCACCTACCCAAAACGTCTCTATTCTCGAGAGCGAGTGGTATACCCTTGGCTTGCACTGGAGTTAAGCTCGAAAAGTTCTCCTTCGCGATTGCTTGAAGCAGACGTGAATCAAGCCCCAGGGCGCTGAAGGTAGGAGCTGCTGGACTATTTTTGGAGTCGACAGCAGAAGTCAAGTCCTCTGCCTCTGCGGCCGTAGGGATATTATCGTCGTTCAATTTGCGCTTCATGGCTAAACTTCAGCTTTCTGAGCAAGGACTAGTAAATCTGTGTCAATTCTATATCTGAAATCTTTCGCTTCGCCATAGGGCTGAAGAATCTTGGCATACGCTGACTAATCAGGGCAGTCGCCATGTTGCCGAGTGCGACCACGTAAACATGGCGTCAATCCATGTCGGACTTGTCGTCTCTCGATAGTCCTCCACCGCTGCGGAAAAATTAGCATCAGCTAGACAGCTGTCTCACATCGCCTTAAAGAAACATCCTGCACGGTCGAGGTCCATAGCGGCTCGAATACCATCAACATAGCCGCATGAGCTGGCATTGACTCCTGATTAACCGAAGCTTCGGCTTGTAGGCAACCTCCAAAAGATTCATACCATTGCATATCAGCATGGCTCCGCTCTCACGAGCAGGCTCATACCTCGCAATAAGAAACGTTGCAAAACCACCTCAGAATCCTAACTATAAGCCTGGGGCTGGTACGATTGATCCACACCACGTCAACAACCACGGCTTCTTCGCACTGTTTGCACTCCTCGGCTTTGCCTTCGTGCTTGGGGGTGTCTGGTTCTTCTGTGTAGCGAAGAATGGCGGCTTTCATTTCAGAAAGGGCGATTGGGATGATTACAAGAGTACGGTCTTGAGAAGAAAGGGACCGAATGGTACTACATTGAGCGGCGCTACCAAGACAACGCGGCTGGGTGGTGGAAGCGTCGTAGCCAATGGTGGGGAGGCAGAGAAGGGCTGGAAACGTGGTGTGCAAATGGGACGAAAGAACAACAGCCCCAGAGGCAACAAGAATAATGATGATCAAGACGTGCGAGCATACAGGCACGAGAAACCTGCCAAAGTCGGTGGTCTAAATCGCGAAGCAGACGGTATTTTCAACCAGGACTTCGCTTATTCAGACAACACCTACTCAGACACCATGTCTGAGCCAGCACAAGGTATTCATATTCCCATCAACACGCCCAAAGCGAAGAAAGCGAACAAGACTGCCACACCAACTACGCCCTCGCCAAAGAAGGATGCTAAGAATCGCTTCTACAACCAGACCCCTGGCTCTAATGTCTCAACTGACTCGCAACGGCCATTGCGACCCAATGGGCAATCACCAGGCGAAACTAGCACGCCTACTCGTTCGAGGCAGCACTCTCCCACAAAGGCCAACACGAGGAACAGCGTGCCAGGCAACTACTACACTGAGCCGTTGGACTTTGACAGCCGATATAGTGCCAGCAACAGCGACGCCGGACGCACCGAGGACTCTAGGGGCACGAAGGCGTACTTCCATCCTATCGCGGGCCTAGGGACTGAGGGCAGAAATGCGGGCGGCGGCTTTAGGAGAGGAAGGGGAAGGAGGGATAGCCTAAGCGATAGTGAAGGCGAGACGGGTACGAACATGAGCTGAGGATCATGATATGCGTGTTGGATTTGGCGATCTTGAATGAATCATATGGAGCCGAGAATGTTTTGCATTAGGAGCGAAGGCAAAGCGAATCGCATCGAGCTGCTTGATGAACGACTGTATGTAGCATATTAGTAGATGACCACGTTGACCTCCAAAACATACGCTTGTGCTTCGAAGACCTCGAAAACTACACAAGACAATTAAAGTAACTGGGGCAGAGTGGATATATCCTTTCATTATCACTACCTATCTCACCAAATACAGCCAGAGATATCAAGCAATCAAGCAATCAATCACCGATCCATATTGCCCGCTTGCTCGCTCGCTCGCTAGCTCGCTAGAAAAAAGCACCAATCGCTGCATGATCCATTCCATCGTAGGCCGTACAGACATCTCATCATCATTCGTCTGAAATGTTGAAGGTAAAGACTCAATGTCGCCATAGTCGCCAGACTGGCCGACCCAAAAGTACTTTTGATGGAAGAACTTTTGAAGGAAGAGACCAAGCCAGCTGTATAGAGAAGAACGGGGAAAACCGAAATGTAGTCCAGCTATTTCACCAAGCATATCGCGATACAGCTGTAAATCGTCATGGTGTACCCTCCTTCTTTTTCCGTTGACTTTCTCATCTTTCGTCCTTACCCATCACACTCAATCCACTCCTACTACCGCGCCGAATCCTCGTCGTGATACGCTCTCTTATAGTTACCGGCTCGCGTCTGGGTTCAATCTCCTCGATCACTTCCTTGGGCGCCGGCGCCCTGCTTGTTGTTCTCACACGCTCTAGCTCTCGCACTCCCTGGCCATCATCGACGTAGGAATATCTTCTTGTACTTTTGGCTCGCGCAGGAGGCCGGGCGGGAACAAGGTTCCTGCCGCGAGCACCAATGTTCAATTCCATGTCTCCTTCACCGTCTTTGCTCTGTCTAAGGTTGATCTTGCGCCCTTCGGCAGCATTGCCTTTGAACTCAACGTTTACGCCTTGAGAGGCGTTGAAACGCATAGCCAGGCCGTCATTGTCTGTACCACGGCTTTTCGTATCGCTGCTCGGACGACGAGATTTGCTATCATTGCCAGACCTGCTACTGCGCTTGCTTTTCCCACTCTTTTCGCTCTTCCGACTACTTGTCTCGCTACTTTTGCTGCTTGGATGCGTCTTCTTCCTCTTCATGAGCGCATCGATGGGTATGTCGTTTTTTAGTGTGCCAGTGCCTTTAGAGCCAATGTACCCTTCGACTGATTCTTCTAGGTCTGCCAGAGACGCGTGACCGTAGACGGAGCTGCGTCGTCTGTTCTTCGCAGCATTGCTTTCGATGCTCATGCGGCGCATCCCATGTTCAATACCTTTTGTGCTAGGGATTTTTTCCTCGCTCGTCTTAGCATATTTCGTGAGGGTAGGTCTAGCACGCTCATGTTCCCTGAACGTCTTCTTCGTGGGACTACGGTTGCCAACATGAGCAGCTGTACTTTCATGACCGCTGCGGTAGTGGATGGCTGGGCGGGCGTCAGATGTGGTAGCGAATTTCTTGATGGTCGGTCGAATCGGGGCGGGAGGCTTGGGTGGCGGTGGTGGAGGTGGAGGCATTCTGCGATGAGCTTCATCTTCTGGAGAGTATTCTTCTGAGGGGGTGAAAAAAACCCCGTGATATGATGGCTGGCGAGATGGAGGGCGCGGCTTGGGAGCAATCGTAGTATATATTGGCTCGTGTCCGTACTCGATGATTGGTGATGAAGTGGGGTAGATCATGGATAGAGGACGAGCAGGAGGTTGGGCGGACGGCCATCGTTGAACGCGGGGAGGAGGCTGAATTTCGTATGGCGCGGGTGGAGGAGGGTAAAATTCTTGAGGTTGGCGTATTGGTTGCGGTGCTGGAAAGTAAGACGCCTGTGGAGGAGGAGGGTAGGAAGGTGGTGGGAACACTGGCGCCGCGGAGTATCTCGGTGATGGTGACGGTTGAACATATGTGGGCTGTTGCATATAGATTGCACTGGTCTTGGGTACGGGGCTATGAATGCTCATGGGTCGTCCTCGATATGACTGCGAAACGGCTGGCCGAGGCCGTGGCTGCGCAGGCGCCAGTATGGGCACATCTCGATATCCCTGCGGAGGTGCATATCTTACTGCTTGTGGTGAAACTGGCGCCGATGGCTCCTGTCGCGCTTTCGCACTGCCAGCAGGTGGATGTGATGGCTGCAGAGGTGCAGCGGACCGCCGCGCCTGTGCGACATCTTGGGCTTTTTGCGCAACAGCCTCTTTCTGCGATTTTGATTGAGTCCGTTGCAATGTAGGCTTGTCCGAACTCTGCCGCCTGCTCTGAGGCTTCTTGCTGTCCGCTGTTGGCTTCCTCTTGCTCGCAGCTGTGTTGGCGCTGGTTTTCAAGGGATCCGACCCTGCCTTTGACTCGAGCGACGAATCCGCACTACCCAATGTCGGAGCCGTATGGCTGGAGTAGCCCGAGTCGCTGAATTCATCGCGAACGACTTTGCTGACAGTGAGATCTTGCTTCGATCGTTTGGTCGCACTGGCAGCTTTCTTGGTGCCCGGGAGGGTGGTCTGGTCATCCTCATCATAATCCTCCAAGTAGGCAGCCTGAGCGGCGCGAGGTTTGTCGTTATTGGACATGATCTTGAGCCAGCCTGGCCGTCAATGGCCAGCGCAGGCGAGGCTGCTGGCTTGCCAGAGGTTTGCCTGAATCTCTGTAAGAAACAGGGCGTACGGACGCTTCTTAGTCGCGGCCGAAAAAAAAAGGGAGCGGAACGGGCAAATCGACAATCGATAAGGCTGCCCCACTTCGCGCACGAAGAGCTGATGACGGACACTGAAGGATTCGAAGGATTGCTACATAGAGTACGATGTTTACATGTGACGAAGAAGAATGAATGAATGTTGTAGCAAACTATTCCTCGTCCGAAGTGGTAAGTCACCGTTACTGCAAACTCAATCGTAGGCACAATCCCACGCGCGAAATAAGTTTCAGCTGGGAAGCGCGTCCCATTGAGTCACAAATTTTCAAATCCTCAATCATTTTTATCGGTATTGCGTAGAGAGGGGCTTGCATAAGGGAGAATACGGACGCCTGCGTTGGCAGGCCATCAGCACGTTCATCAACGCAGCCTGGAAGCTGGAATCCTGCATATTATCCGCGCTGTCCCCACTTCACCTCGAGGATAAGAGATGTCCATGTCTCAAAAATCTGGTATTGTGGTCAAATGTAGGGTTCCTTTCTTTTATCGATTCTTTGGTCACGAGGAGGTTGCTCGCTTGAGATCGGGCAGCATTATTAGTTGCCCTACCTGAAATGCCATCGCTGCCCAAGCTAACATCACTTCTCGACCGACCTGCTAGGAATCAGCCAAGAACAAGCTGATTGCATCGCGATCCTTCCGTGGTGACCTATGCCTCATGAGGAGAGGAGCCGTTCTTCAACCATTCGCTGAGGTTAGCGCAAACGAAGTAGAGCCCGCAAAGTGTGCATTGGTGTTCACTAGTAATAGGATGGGCGAGAGCGAAAAGCGAGACATCTGGGCAAAATTGACGAATTGACGTAGGCTATCTCTGCCCTATCATGCAATGGTGGTGATCATGAGGGCCCTAATCTAGCGTTGTTGAAGAAGCGAATGATTGTGGACGTGCCAACGCAGCACTCCAGCTGCATACCAAACTAGACCGGTCATATATGAATAGTACTGCTGCTGCCTGGAACAAGTCCCTGCGCAAGAAAGGTTCAAGAGAGGATACTTGCATCGAAGAGTGGCGATGGAGCTCGCCATGATGGGTCTCATAGCAAGAGCCATGGATGGATGCTTGGACGGTGGCCAATTGGCTGGTGATAGTCCATAGAGATTGCAAAGATGACGCTCATCGACCACCCTTGAATGCTACTTCATTCCTTCACCACATCTCTTAAGAGGCCATGTGTGAATGAGACTGTTGAAAAGTTGGACACAGTGATCGCCTCTGGCCCTAGCATTGCGACCAAAGATACTCTTTATGCATGCATTTCGCTCGATTCTATCCAAATTTTGCACTTCAGTCTGGGGTGGGAAGGTCCTCAGTCCGCAGGTAATGTGCAGTCGCATTTTCACCGACTTTGATTGAAGTCAGCAAACATGATCGAGAGAGGAATGATCTTCGTTGTCTTCACATTACCTGGAATCTCGATAAAGCTCCCCGCATAGTGTTTGATCGACCAAGATGCAACGTTGAGAGCAAACAGTATCATCCTGACTACCAAATTTCCCTGCTTCTTCATGTACAGCATCGGTTCGGCCGAGCACTCGATCACATCCTAGACACTATCAGCACTTTTCGGCCTGACCCTGGGATCTTAAAGAAACCTCGCTTACCTCTCAACAGGGTTCAAACCGAGTAACTTCATTCCATTGTTGAGTACCTGCCTTGCGGCTTCATACAAAGCCATGCGGGCCTTCTTTACCTCTGGCTCACTGCCAACCACCTGCAACACATCGTAGCTCGAGCTGAGCATGTGGGTCATTTTGAAGAGATAGGTCAATACAGTGGTGGGCTCCAGGGTCTTAAGGGTATTTTGGACGACGTCAGGCCAAGAAGACAATGCGCGGACAAGATTGATAGCGTGAGGTTCGGTCAATAAGGCTAAATCTGCTGATTCGAGATCCTGTAGTGTGAGCTTGGCCTTCCGGGTGATTGAGCAGAGACGAGCGTGGGCATATTGCAAATACGGTCCTGTATCTCCCTCGAAAGATGTCATTCGCTCCAGAGAGAATTCATAGTCGTTGATACTTAGGCAGACGTTAGCTCTTCAAACCGTGGATTGAAACAATTGGAAATGAGCGTACCGTTTGCCTTTCATATCCTGAACCATGACTGCGGTGATGCCAAGCGTGTCTGCTGTTTGCTCCGGATCATGAACCTGCTCGTACTTCTTGTCGTTCTTCCTCATGACTTCGTGCATCTTCTCTCCCACATCACGAAGAATATCATCAAGGAATTTGACTGTACCGCGACGGGTGCTCATACCCTGCACCATGCCGAAGTTGACGTGCTGGCATTTTTCAGCGACTTCGTTGTTGCCCATTAACTCTAAGATTTTGAACAGTTGGGCAACGTGCATATCCTGTTGAGAAGATACCACGTAAAGCATCTTATCGAAATGATACAATTCGTACCGCTTCACTGCCTCGCCGATGTCACGCGTCAAGTATAAGGAAGAGCCGTCAGTCTTTTTGACGAGAGCCTTGCCCAGCTTCTTAGTGTTCTTATCCTTCGATTTTGTCAAATCAACAATGACAGCACCCTTAGAGTCCTCGGAGAGACCACTCGTCCGCAATTGTTCGATGGCATGCTCCATCCGGGACTTTTCTACTTGCGACTCGCCAGAGTACACATCGAAGTGTATGTTGAGTCGAGCATAAGTCTTCTCGTACCTCTCAATGCTCAGATCGCGGAATCTAGTCCAGGTTGCTAAGGCGTCTTCGTCTCCAGTCTCCAACTTCTTGAAATACTGTCGAGCCCTCTCGTTGACGCTCTCAGCTTCCATGACCGCTATCTCCTGCTCTATGTCTGTCGTATCTTTCTTGTGCTCCTCCGCTTGTTTCAATTCCTCTTTCTTCACATGGATCGCGTCCTCTTCTGGCTTAGAAACCTTGTTGATCTCGACGTAGATGTCAAATAGATGACCAATTGGATCCTTTTCGAGCTTTTCCTCGCTGCCGTACATCTCAAAAGCGTTTGCTAGCAACCCGAATTGCCGTCCCCAATCCCCTAGGTAGTTGATTCGCATGACATCCCAGCCTGCTGCATCATAGAGGTTTGCGAGGAATCCACCAATGATCGTACTTCGTAGATGTCCAGCGTGGAACGGCTTCGCAATATTCGGAGACGAAAATTCAACTATTATCTTCTTCTTGCTTGTAGGGTCCGACTCATTACGCAATCCCAACTTGTTGTTCGTGCCATATTTGCCCTTCTTTTTAAGAATTGATGGTATGACCAATGCCGAGAGTAGCTTTGGTTTAAAGTAAAATTGTATGTTTATGCCGCTCACAACAGGCTTTTCGACCAAATCGGACTCAGGGAACTTTTCCGCGAAGTCTAGGGCCTGCTCCCAAGGCTTCTTCCCTGGTATTCGCAACGCGGGTACCGGTAGTGAAAGGTCTCCCTTGTCGAATGTCTGCGTCCATGCTAACCTATCGTATATCTCATCAAAAGGTTTCCCTGTGATAGGTTCGAGTTCCTTGGAAATGTGATACCGATAAACATCGACGGGGTTGTTGTGGGCATATGCCGCTTTCATGTTGGCTGTAGTCTGTAGGGTCACCATTGATTTTGAGATTGAGTCCATGATCTTGTACGATGATTTGTGTCGTGAGAAGCGTCTCAGCCCGGGAATGAGCATGTAAAGATCAAGGACCAAGTGAGTCAATACGTAACGTAAGGTGTGTTACTCATTGGAGCCATTGCAGTCGGTTAAAAGTAATGCCGGTTTCCGCCCCTGCGCTAGCGCCTCACAGGCGAGGTGTCGATCTCCGCTCTGGACGACCTCAGCTCTTCCCAGCTCCGTGTACTCATGGAGCCTGCGACGGCGATTCTTAACCTGGAGTATGTGCGAGCCGCTCGCTGTCAAGAGTTTTAAGCTTCATGCTGCCTAAGCCAGCTGTCTGCTCCAAGCGATCTGCCTACTCTCCAGTTAGAAGCTTCATTTACTGTGTAGAATGACTTTCGTGAGCATAAGAGTGTGTTTCGAAGCACTGGCTTTTGCTAGTGCGCTGTACAATCAGTTGATTTAAGCAGAAACAAGATTCAAATTCAGTTGTACACCCGTAGCGATTATACGCATCTCAGCGTTGGCATTGAATAGTATGTTGACACCTATGTACTATTTTGTCCTTGTCTTGTTGGGAACATTTATCATCGTGATAACCACATCTGTTCGATTCCAGTCCTCTCCGTCTATCGTCGCTCTGTGAGGGCCGTTCTGTTGCTCATCATTCGCGTACTGTTTCCTGTGCTAAGGCTTGGCAGAAGGGTTGAATACCAAAGAACGCGAGACGCCAACACTAATTGACTCACAGCGATCCTGCACTTTCTCACCCGCTTTCAGCTAGAATGCCATCTCCCCACTTTGCCTTGGCAGCCAGGCAGCCGCCACCATGGGGCTATAAAGCGGGCTCACCCCTATCTTTCTCTTCATCTTTGACATTTTTCTTCATACTGCTAGCCCTATCTTTACCCGAATCATTCACTTAGCAGCACTTAGTAATATATCTTCCCTCTGTGGCTGTTATTACACTGTGTGGTCTCAAGCACACAGCAGCAAGAAATATCTACCTCAAGTCGACGTCGTCGCCCATACCACCATATTGTCCACTGCGTCAAGGATTGTGCTCTCTCAAACCTTCGTCAATACTTCATCTCTCGAGATCAATGAGTGCAATTATGTCTTTCCACTCTACGATGGCGTGAGGGTTGTTGGCTTCAGCTGCGAGATCGGGTCTCGCACTATTCATGGGGTAGTCAAGGAGAAAACCAAAGCCAAGAAATTATATGATGAAGCTGTTGCACGTGGCGAGACTGCTGGCCTCCTCGAACAGGGTCCGACTTCTGACGTATTTAGGACGATCTTGGGTAACATACCTGCCAGTGAAAAGCTACTAGTCACTATCACCTACATTGGAGAACTCAAGCACGACGTCGGACTGTACAGAGACCCTTGGCGCCGTCAAGGCATCCATCGAGTCACGTGAACCGACTCAGCCGTTATCTATCGTTCTTGCGACCGATGGCGATTTTTGGCAACAAGGAAATCTTTTCGAATACCTCAATCAGTCGGTCGCCGCAAGCGAGGAAGCACTTCGCATCTTCGCCCTTGGCATTGGCAATTCCGTGTCCAGCGCTTTGATCGAAGGTGTTGCCCGAGCAGGGAATGGCTTCACCCAATCTGTCGGAGAAGGAGAGAAGCTTGATGGCAAAGTTATCCGCATGCTTCGAGGCGCTCTTACACCGAACAATGGCGCCTACACCATGGAGGTACAATATCGGAAAAGAGAGGATGAGGACTTGTCCTTGTTGAAAAGGTCACTGACAGCCTTCGTGTCATGATTATCGATGAAGGAGCGTCTCCAGATACGCAACTAGATCCTGAGCTTCGAGAGTCCGTCATCGTGACCACTCAAGAAAACGAGGAGACGGATATTGCTATGCCTGACGCCGATGGCCAAGGTCACTACAAGCATCTTCCGACGGTCTCCATGCCCAAGCTCCTACAGACACCTCAGCATATTCCACCCCTCTATCCGCTCAGCCGAACGACTATCTACATCATAATGTCCCCCGGAGCTGCCCAAGGTACCCCAATATCAGTCATTCTCAGAGGCGTTTCTAGCAAGAATCCCTTCGAAATGGAGATACCGGTATAGATCCTCGAGCAGCCAGGCACCATAATCCATCAACTCGCAGCCAAGAAAGCCATTGTAGAGCTCGAAGAAGGACGCGGCTAGCTCGGACATACCAAGAACGACAACGAGACTCTCATTAAAGAGAAGTACCGCGATTATATCGAAGTAATAATCGAGCGCGAGGCTATCCGCCTTAGAGTTTAGTACTAAATAACTAGTAAATATACTTTCTTTATCGTAGTATAGTTAGATACCGAAGACCTAAAAAGTCCTAAATCTAAAAGTATAAACTTTAAGTAATCTATATAAGATAATTATTTAAATAAATATTTAGTAGGTTTAACAATTAACCTATATATTATAATCGTACGAAATAAATAACTCGCTAGTTAACCAGGGGTAAATCTCCGCGTAAATAATTTATATGAATGGCAGCTATACCCCCACCGTCTCCGCCTTCTGGCAGTGCAAGCAAGAAGAAGAAGACCGGCACTGGTCGCGGGACCTGTAACAGTGGGAGAGGGGCATTTCGGCATCGAAGGATCTTAGTCGAAGCCGAAATGGATGAAGACGAGGACCAGGATGAAGATCAAAAGGTAAGGGTGCCCGAGGAAATTGACCCTCTGCAGAAGATCATCGGGTTGCAAACCTTTGAAGGCTTTTTGGGAATTCGACGCTCCTCTTTTGCTAGCTGTTGGGGTATCTAGCCAGCACAAGGTGCCCGAGGGACTGCGTTTGAGAATGTGGGCTACTATCCTCGCAGTAACTTTCCTGGAAGAGAAGATGGACAAGGAGAAGGAAGTATGGGAAATGGTAGCCGAGAAAGCTAAGCAGTGGCTGGCTGGCGCTAGCGTCGAGGACGGAAAGGTTATACAAGGTTGGTGGAAATGAGCTGGGAATTTGATTGAGCATGGGGAGCAAGCCACTTAATGGCGCCGAGACAGACGGAAATAGGTGATGAAGTCTTTTGCCTCTTTTCCTTGGTTATATATAGAGCTTGAGGGGCCTATGCGGTTTGAGGAGTCCGACAGCAAAAGTCTTTGTCAAGAAAGTAACAGCCCGGTAGCTGCCAACGCGATCTAAACCCAAAATTTCGAGGACTATTGAAACTTACATATTGCGTAAATCCTCAAAGCTGTTTCCTCTCTCTGCATCGTGCTTAGGGTCACTCTAAAGGCCAGGCACGTTCGTGGCTGCTAGGGAGCCCAGCGTTCATCGTGAAATTCACTACTCGGACATGATACCACAAAGCTGATCAGAATTTTTGTGGTGTCTGCTTGAGCATGGCATCGCAAAGCTTTCACTATCTAAGAGTCAACAATCCAAGTACCCCAATTCAGTGCTCCTGGAAATGCCGTCCCCCTACATTAGCTTGCGCTGGAACAATATGTGGACCCGAAATTGGTCCTCTATGAACCGCAATATTCAGAACGACCACATGCTAAGTCAACTCACGTGGCTGAAAACATTAACTTGACAGCATTAGCCTCGCTGTGGATGAAATGGGATAAGAATCTCTCACTACCGATCCATTTGGCTGTCAGCCGGACGAACTCTTCCCAATTCCCATCTATAAGCATAGTCCATCCCGATCAAGGCACGGGTGCTCAAGAAATTACGATTACCCAAGCGTTTATGGACAGAGGCAGCAACGCTCTTTCCCAATTCCACGCTCGGCCAAGCACGAAAAGACTGCTTCTCCCAGAAGCAATCCGGAGCCACAGCCACGCAAATATCTTCTAATACATCCATGCTTGCGTCCGCTGCGAATCCGGTGATTGTCAGCGAATCGAGATTGGGTCTAAGTTGCAGCAGCGTTGAAGCTACGGCGCCGTTGCCGCTCAGTAGTCGTATCGGAATTCCGGGCTTGGGTTGAGTGGAGCTCCGCTTTGTCGAGACGAGCTGGATGTCGAGGCTACGAAGGCCTAGCCCGCACTGTTTGTTGATTTCTTTGAGGAATTTTGGTAAGATCGCCTCAGCTCTCGTCTTGAAACCTTGTCCCCATGATCCATGCGAGGGTTCACATAGCGCCAAGCTGATATGCTTCATGTGTCTAAGATTCGATCGAAAAGGCGTATTCCTCGCAACCAGTGGCTTGTTCTCGCCAAGTCCATCTATTCGATTGCCACCGATGGAATAGTGGAACTTGTTTATAGCATAGAAGACCGGCTTAGCTTCGCTGTGAATTTGGTGGGAGACTTGAAGAATCCCTGGGAAACTGTGGAGGTTGATCTCGTAGCTCAAGTGCTTGCCGTCCCATTTTCGGTAGTGGCAGTCGTAGCTTGGAGATAGAGGGATCTCGTCTGGGGAGCGTAAGGTACGCTTAGTGTTGGTGGATACGCAGAGTTCGTAGATTACAAGTCTAAGCTCCTTTGGGAGGCGGAGTAATGGGAAAGGCTGCTGTGGCTGGTGTGATACCGGCCGCATGGACGTCAACGATGTCGCGAGAGCAGCGGTCTGGCCCAATGAAGACAATGATTTCGACTGTGCGTTTGCAGGCGCTTCTATGCGAGCTGGCATGTTGATTATTGAGTCGAGACCTTGCTGAGAAGTAGCATCACAGACTTCGTAGATATTGTGTCCAAGCTCGATGGGAAGGCGGAGGAAGAGCGAGAATGGTTGTGGTGGAGGACTAGACAGTAGCTCGCCGGAGCCTGATGACGTCGCGAGAGGATTCGTCTGGCCCAAAAGAGGCGTCGAGATTGGTTGTATCCAGGTGTCTAGCGCTTCTATAGGAGCAGACATGGAAGTAATGCAAATTGTGTTGAAGAGTTGAAAGGTTGGAGAAAGATGGAGAAGATGTACAGCAGACGTACAAGAAGTATTAGCGTGAAATGTGACACGAAAAGCGTCAACTTGCACAATGCGTTCAAGTTGTACAAAGTGCATGTTTTCCAGTATACATAGGAGTCTATGGCTCCGGCGATTCTGACAGATCTTCTATATCTACAGTCTAATGACCTCGTTATATAGGCTCGTGGCAGGACAGGTTCCTGAATGGTTGCAGGATTGCGTGGTACCGTGGCAAGTATTGTGATGGGTTAATTGCAAATTTCAAGACAAATCGAGACGCTTGACTAATGTGTCGTGCACTGCACTTGTCAGTTTTCGTTAAAGCCATAATCCAATGGTAGATGTTCAGACGCTTCTTGTAGCTCGCCCCCACTCTGCTTCCAAAGGTACAAAATCGGACCGGGACGTAAGAAGCGCAATCCACGCAGGGTCCACGGGACCTCGGAACGAGTCTATAAGGCGATGAACGATTACCTGGAATATCCGGCCATAGTATGTCCTCGTCCTGAACATCACCGCCGTGTTGCACTTGTGCCAGGCTCTCCTGCGCAATTCCAGATAACGTTGTTTGCATTGACATAGGGCAGTGCCTTCGCATTGGGCAGAGAGATATGTCAACACTGCCGGGTCGCTCAGTCGCATGTGAGGGCATACCTGGATATCGTGCCGTTTCAGAGCTTCTGTGACAAAAGATTTGGGATAAGAAACACCGTCCTCGGCCTCGAGGAAAGGCAGGACGAGCATTGAATGACCGAGCATGATGATAAAATGCAGATAGTCATCGCAAGCTTGGACTGCATCTCGTTTAGTAGCCAAATAACTCTCAAATTGATCAAAATCCAAAACCGTGTGAGGACAGATCCAGTGTCTACCTTGTCTTCCAAGGCAGAGGCGAGCCCCGCCATATTTTTGGATCTCGGTAGCCGAAAAATACGAGACAGGGTGGATTGAGCAGCAAGCCACTGTACACGGCTTGTGGTTGGCGAGCTCCTAATAACTAAGTTCGTGGTTGGAAAAAGAGAGCGGCTCGATCGAGCACGCAGAGCAATTCTAGTCGCTCTGGATCTTTGAATTGTCCTGGTTGTTTCTCTGGCACGCTAGCTCTGTCTATGCCGCCAATGAGACGGGGGTGGCGCAAGTGCATGTAATTTTGCGAAGTCTTTCGTACTGTAGCTGAGGGAGTGGTATAGTTGACGAGACACGTATTTGAGGGACATGAAGCGGCGCTGTTGACTGGAGTAGCTCTGGCGGCAAGGTCTATTCAAATTATCCATGACCCCTGAAGGCAGGAAATTCTTCCTTTGACAAGCCGATTGACGAAGAATAAAATGGCGATATTAGCTGTATCATTCTTCGAAGGAAGATTCCAAGATAACAAGTTCCACACCTTCAATATCTTTCAGAGCTAGCGGAGGGAGTATGTCCTTCATCCAATTGGTCTTCGCTAAATCCTAGGAGCCAAGAATTGTGAACAGCCAGTGCCAGGTGTCTCACCAGATGAGAATTGCATGACTCCGCGGGCCCCAAACGCAGTTGAGCGACACACAGCTGCTCGGCGGCAGATAGCTCAGCACATTGAGAAGGATCTCGCTCGGAAGTTTCTGAAGGCCAGCCACTACGCAACCTTTGGGAATGATAGGATCTGTTGCTGGAATGGCGTCGTCTTCGCGTGAAGATGGGAAGGCTCCAACCCTTAAATTACCAGACGGTGTGGTCGAAGGTTGACAAGGATTGACCTTGTACCACCATATAGCGTCCACATCATCCTCGCGATCGCCCCCACGGGCAACTTGGCCTACCGAGGAATCTTTATCAATACTGGGTGTATTGGATTTGGAAGGCCGGGTACAAGACAAGGCGATGCCCATTGTGAAAGGAGACTTAGGCGCCGAGATCAGACAAGGTTGTTCTGTCAGGATTAATTCAATATGCAACCAAGAACGTCATACACTCGGTCAGGGTTCGGAGAGCCGCAAGATCTGCTGGGGAAGGAGAGGAGCGCAGACGTCAGTGGTCGAGAAGCACTAGCCGATTTCCCCAGATAAGTGCCGCACAGAGCCTCTAAAGTTTTCTATCTCTATCAGGCTATGCAGCCAAGATTTGGACCTGCCTCTTCTCAAAAGTAGTTGTCATACACACGCGCAATGTACTGATTTGGTGGGAAATGCATATTGGAAACCAAAAACTAGAAACCGCGAACACACGAGAGGGTAAAGATGCCCACTGACAGGGAAGATTTCGGGACGCTACCACGCTACTCGCAGAGTGCCTTGCAGAGCTAACCCTAACTGACTATGACGGTCCTCGTGAAATCGGCTGTCTCTTAGGTGGTGTTATTTGCTGCCACACTAGTGGATGGTTGTTCACGGAGGTGAGATCATCTAGTTCGGTCTCACAGTCCGGAAAGGGTGGGAGACCTGAACGGAAGGGACTACCTTGGACGGAGGTCTGGGGGATTGGTGGCCGTGCGTAGCAGGATACTGTCCAGCGGCGTGGGTGGCTTATTGAGTCGGTTTGGACAAGGCGCATGTTCCCTTTTCTGCCAGATGCTCAGGTTGGGCAAAGCTGGGAAACTTTCCTCGGGCGCTGTGAGTAGTTCGTGTGGTCTCATTCACCGGATGGGGATACCGCTATATTGAGACTTATTCTTGCGACTTGTCAGGCTATCTTATAAGCATACCCCCAAAGGTATACACAGTGAGGGCAGCTATCGTCACGCGCAACCGGATATGAAAACTGTTTGGATCGAGACAAGTCGTAAAGAGTAAGCAGACTCGGGCAAGGGCCCTAGACTCGTCAGGCTGTGGAGCATAAACAAGAGGTAAGTCTGATAGCTAATCTGTTCCATCTTTGATTTCTAAGATATCTCCATACATCTTTTCTCATATTGCGGGACGGGTGGTGGAAACATTCTCCTCGAGATGTATTCGTAATAATTCTGTTCGGGATTCCGAGCATCCCGTGAACCGTGCTGTTGATCTGATGGAGGCACAAAGTGCTGTGCTTCGTCAGCCAGACCCTCTGTTCATGACCCGCACAATTGTGAAATCTGATATTGATCGCTAAACGCTTTGCTACATCGTAGTCCTGCGAGAATATCGCACGGTTATGTCGATACCGTTGCCCTCCCTCCGCCACATATACTTGATCATGAGCAGAGTGCTTCTTGTCGCGCTTGAGACTTTTTAACATTGTTACACGCGTGTTATTGAGCAAGAACCTTAGGCGCCCCGACGGCGATCCCTTTACGTTAGCGCGCCTACCCTCAAGAAAGCGTTTCATTTCGTCTTTCTCTGGCTGTCTCCATCCGAGGGAGCGGTGCAACGAGGCGGTGGTGTTCCCAGTATGTAGTACGCTTTCTAGGATCACGAAGTGTATGCCAGGCTCTGGCAACGCTCCAGAAGTAAGCCTGGTGTGCTTTCTGCCTGGAATAACGAAATTGTCCAAACCTCTGGCGATTATTAAAGTCGTTGTCGGATAATCAAAATCGATGGAGTGGCAGTGCTATGTTCAGATGGTGTCCATACCCAGGGCACTCTACCCTTGACGGTAAGTAGATTGTGGGATCCTTTTCCCGCAGAACTTGAAGAACTAGGCAGCCCCACAATTCTAGAATGTTGAGATGAAGATACGAGTTCTGGGAGTCCGTTGCGAAGGGTTCCGAGAAGACAGCAAAGAGGTGTTCATGGTTCCGGATCGCAAAAACGATAATGTAAACTGGGGTGCTGTGATCTGTAGAATGAATCGTGGAGTTTTGCAACCCTGGGTTTTATATTGGACGATTGACCAATGGGGAGCCAATATTTGGTGGGAACGCACATCTGCCAGATGATACGCTTAATTATTCCAACCCTTTGCATATCAGCATCGCCTTTGATCGCCGCAAGACTGATCCATGATGAGAATAGATACCAGCTGTAAACGGTGAGACAACCTACGATTTCTCGGAGCATGGAGCATGTTGCCAAATTTGCCAGAACTCATTTCGAAGATGTTGTACCAAAAGAGCCTTGACACTTAAGCCATCTTGCCTAATTGCCTCAGCGTACTCGTGAAACTTAAACTCATGGTTTGAAGGTTTGCCCAGCATTCGGTCTTGACACAGCTTTAGGCTCAAATGACTTTGGCGCAGCATTGCCAGAGTTGGTCTCAACCGAGAAAGCTGAACCCTTGGGTGGATACGGGCTTTCAATTTCCTAAGATAGGTATTCGGTTGGTTCAAGCTCCTTGTGAGTAGCTATTGGAGGAGAAGGTAATTCAAATGGCCTATAGCTGAAGCGCCACGGTTCCGTATCGAGATAGCCCCAGTATTCGCATCCTTCTGCCAAGAGATTTCCCCGTATAAGGAGTGCCGCACAGAGCACAGAGCACAGAGCACAGAGCCTCTATTACTAATGTAGTATATGATGCAGCTAACCTTTGGATCTGCACCGTCTCATGAGAAGAACTAGGACTAATTAGGGACTGCATTCTGCAAACCGAAATGTGGATGAATGAAGATACCGATTGGGCAAAGCTCGGATATGACTCCGAAGCCGAAGACGTCGACATCATCATTGCTAAAGTAACTTCTTTGTAGAGGATTATCAATCTACAAACAAAAAATTTATCCAACTTGCTTACTTTTCATTTCACGCCTAACCTCGCACGAGAGACTCCATCAAACATTCCAGCTGCGACAGATGATCAATACAGCTTAAGAGTCGCGTTGACTACAGACGCCCAGCGTGTCTTATATCAATGCTTCCTTCCCAAACTTGGCTTTACGCCGAATACACTCCGCCTTTCCTCAACGTCCGTGCTCCGCTAGAGCGATAACATCAACTGTTTACTTGACGCCTCGACTACTCTCGTCAACCAGTACATTCATCGAGAAACATCATTCAATATCGCTCACAACCCCAGTGGCAACAATTATCAACCATCCCACCACCTACTTTATCAAGATGCCCCGTCCACAATCCGGACAGCACACCTGCCTCTCCGAGAGCTCAAACTGTCACCCACATAATCCCGTTCGTGAAGAGCCTCAATCCAAACCACCACCTCGAAGAAGCTCTGTTCAATTGGGTTCCTCTCCTCAGTCCTCAGCACAGTCGCTGGTGTACGAGTACACCTCTAGCTCGGAAAATGGGTCCCCTGGAACGCCTGGAACCGATCCACAGCCTAATGAAGTAATTGACGAGAAATCTCTGGAGGCACTTGATGTAGGAAAGGATGACAAAACCTTTGTTGTCCCACCGACAGGCCCAATAAAGAGACGCGCCTCAACCGTCCTGATCTCACAAAGCCCCCAGGACGTCCAGAGAATACTGTCACCTGTCAGAGGAGCAGAGACGACAGAGATCGAGAAGGTCTGTTGTGGAGGAGGATGCTGTTTTTTGAATGCTTTGCAGGAGGATCCGGCCACCAAATCATCCTTACCGGTCGTCCTCCCAGACAATAACGCTTTCCGAAATCTACAACTCCGCCTTGGTCAACTTAGCCTCGACAGCGAACTCACAAAGATTGTCGACCTCCCATCTGAGACCGTCTCATTCAAGCCTTTCTCGTCAGATGTACCGGCTATCACGTCCACAGTGCAGCAGCACCCTCCAACGTTCGTGACTCCCCATCCTCCCTATGAGGTCTACTCCGCCAAGGTCCACCATGCTAGAGAGTTGACAAAACCCGGTGCAGAGAAGAGGACTTACCACTACGATCTCGACGTTACAGATTACCCAGCAGAGAGTGGTGATGTCGACTTCGTCGTAGGGGGAGCTATTGGCGTCCAAGCACCGAATGCCGCTGATATGGTCGACGAGATCTTCGACCTCCTCAATGTCCCGAATTACGCACGTGATAAGCAAGTCATCCTCCAAACAACCAATGGCCGCTGGCCTACAATCTGGGGCGACGAGAAACCGCGCGAACTAGTCACCACGCGCCGTGAGCTCCTAACCTGGTGCTCCGACGTGCAGTCATATCCTGCAACCAAGCCCCTGCTCCGATTGCTCGCCGAATACGCCACCGCAGGCAATGAGAAGAAAATCCTCCTCTACCTATCCTCCGCTCAGGGACAAGCCGCCTTCTGCGATCTCCGCACAGGCCCTCACATCACCATTGCCCAGCTTCTTCACGCGTTCCCATCCTCCCACCCTCCGCTTCCACATCTACTCTCCGTTCTCAACACGCTCATGCCACGCTTCTACTCCCTATCTCAAGACCCACAGCTTTCATGTACGCGCGAGGGCACCGATTGCCGCCGCTTGATCGAGATAGCTGTCACCGTGCACGAAACGCCCAATTGGCGTGGAGGGCCACGAACAGGTCTCGGCTCGGGCTTCATGGAGCGCATCGCCAAGCAGATCCAGGAAGCTGAGGCTCAGGGGAAAAGAGCGCCGGATTTTGACCTGAGGGTGCCAATGTTCCGTGGTCTCATGGCCAACCCACTCGCGCGCGAATTCGTCACTGACGGCCCTATGCTATTGATCGGCGCTGGCGTCGGCGTCGCACCTTTCCGTGGCTTCGTGCAACGCAGGCTCAAGAGCGCGAATTGTGCGAACAAAGTCTGGGTCTTGCAAGGTGTGCGTGACTCGCTCCTCGACGAACTTTACTCTGGCGAATGGGGCGTGGAAGAAGAAAAGGTCAAGAAGGTCGTCCAGTCTCGACGAGGCGAAGGCCGCTACGTCCAAGAAGAAGTGCGACACCAAGCCGACTTGGTCTGGTTCATCATCAACGCCCTCGACGGCAGGGTATTCGTCTGCGGCAGCAGTAACGGCATGGGTGAGGGCGTCGAAAGCGCGCTTGTGGACGTGGCGATGGATAAAGGGACGCTGAGAAGAGAAGAGGCCGAGTATTTTTGGAATAAGAAGAAAGAGGCGGGGCAGTACATTGCTGAGACGTGGTAGACGTGTGTAATAGAAAGTAGGTGCATAGAAGGTGGAATATTGGTGATGGTAGAATGATGAGGGAGGGCATAATGACTTACGACGGCATGGTTGAGAATGGGTGCATTAGATTTGCTTTTTTGCGAAGATTTGGTTTGCTCACGCAAGGTTGGAAAGTTGTCATTGGGTGCGGAGGGTCTTTGCTTTTGATGGGTGCATTGTAAATAGCTGGGGAGTCGACATATATCAGTAGCACTCAAAATCACATTTACACCAGATCATAGCGTCAATTTTCGATGTCAATATGAAGTATACTGGCCCCATCTTGTGAATTGAATTTGATGGAATGGGATGTATCAATCGGTAACATTATCAACTCTATATTGAATAGTCCCTTTGGAACGCCAAACCTCAAGCTATGCCCCAGCTCAGAAGTATAGCGCCGCCCAATCAGCCCAAGCCCAGTCCAAAACGCGACGCTATGTAGATGAGTCTACTGCTTTATTGGGGTATCAAAATTGCCATAAGGTCGGCACGACGAAGAGATATGTCGCAACATTGGACAACAATATCGGTTAGGTAACTAATTTTTGCTTTTCGAGGCCCGACAGCTCAGGATCTGAGATGTTAAGCCTGCAGCCCACAGGCGATGCTCTTTCCAAATCCATGCCCGAAAGTTTCTGCCCGCCAGAGTGCTATCAGGTTCACTTCGATATTGATCAAGCGCCGGCGCTACAGGATTGGATTAATGGCAGCAAAGACCCCGAGGCCTTGCAATCTCCAGGAATAGCCAAGGCGCATGGAGTCCGGGAGGTGTCTTTGATGGGTCGGCTCACGTCCTGCTGGGCTGCAATCACAAGCTACCCTCCTTGGCCGGCAGGGTGGGATGGGTGGAATAGGAGTCACTAGTTAGACATTGTCTTTGCTCAGGTGTAGTATCTCGGGATCTCGTCCGAACCAGGTGTAGGCCGTTTGAAAGGATGAGCCTCAGTGTTTCTGTAGTCCAGATAATCAGCCATGCTCGTTGATGCAGAACGTTGGCAGTCACTTACAGCACGTACTCATCCAGATTCACAACGCTCGGCTCACTGAAGATCAAGAAGAAGTACTTCAGCGTCTCCGCTAGCCAAAAGCTCTCCATCTTATTTTCCTTGTCCGAGTGCTCAATCGTCACATCTTTGATCATCGCATTGGCGTACTCCGTCTTGGTCTGATTGTCAATAGCCTCGAACATCCGCCATGCCGCATCCAGAAGATCACCCTCGCCGCTTAAGCGGTAGTGAACGAAGACAGACTCGATAGCTTCAGGCCTAAGTAGGTATCTCGGATCGTGGATGTCCGCAAAGCCAAGCTGGAGATGTTTTGTTTTGATTTGCCAATCGATGAGCTGCGTATCGCTCATATTCTTCGGATTTCTATTCGCATCCTCGGGTCGCTGAGCACGACTCAGGACACCCTGCCGCCACTTCTTCTCGTCCCAGTTACATTCAGAATTCATGTCGCAAGCTACCATGCCGAATGACTCTGGCATGATACCCGAAGGCATGGCATCGTAGGTCCATATGCAGCCGTCGACAAGTTTGCGTGCCATGTTCATGTGCTCGGGGTGATCGAAGATTTTTGCGCCTAGGCCTACCATGCCGCCTGCGTAGCAGCTTAGGTGCTGCGCATTAGATTCGCTGATGACCTCCATTGTCTCATCTTTCACCCACGCAGAGCCGGAGAGGAGAATGTCTTTGTTGTCAGGGACCATTGGTTGGAAGAAGATGTTGTTCATTGCGGCTGTGATCGAGTAGTCGTACATGTGCGGCAACAGGTCGCCTCGGCCGCCTAATAGCATGTGCAGTTTTGGCATGTATTCGTAGAGCGAGTCCGCCATAGCGCCGAGTGTGAAGCCGGTGGACTGGAAGGTAATTGCTTTCGCATTCATAACGGTGGGCCACAAGCCTGGTAACTTTGTCTCGCTCTGCGCCGCATTGAGCTTCTCTAGGATCCGAAGGATTGCGTCGAAGTATTTCATGTCGCCAGTCAGCTGGGAAAGCCTCGTGAACTCCAATGAAAGAGACCCGATCTCAGCGATGAGCGTGTTCTCACTTGCTGTTTGATCGCCGCCTTCGAGTACTTCCTTCCACTTGAAATGGGTGGCTGGCATGTGGTTGGGCGTATCAAAGGCAACGTATATCAGTTCTGCCACTTCAACCGCTTTGTCCAGTAGCACGGGATAGGCACCATTGCTCAAGTCGTATGCGCCGAGGAAGCCGCCTAGATAGCGGATAGTTGTCTCGAAGATATTGATCGCCTCTTCGGTCGTGGTCGTGAAGTCGATGTCTTTGCATGCATCAACAGCCTCTTCAAAGTCCTTGGTCATCCCCATTATCCACAGCGTATCTAGTGTATCCACCAGCGTAGCAGCCCATCCTGAAAAGCTCTGTGTCGACTTGCCGTCGAGGGGGGACAGCTCGTCTTTCAACCAAGCATGTTTCTTGTAGCCCTGCCATGCATGCTCGAAGCTTTGCCTGACTGCATCAAGTCTATCCAATCGCCTCACTTTGTCCTCTTCTGACTCGTCTTCTTTCTTGAAATCATGCTGGCATTTGGGGAGCTCCAAGGGCAAGCCGTGGTTAAATTTTGCGAACGTCTTCAATGGGTACTTCTGGTGGAATACGCGTGATCCGAAAATCTTCTGCTCGCTCGAAAATCTGTACTTTGGCTCTGGGAGGCCGCTCTGTACAAGCTTTGCATTTCCACTCTTCTCTATCTTTGTCTTCGAGCCAGGTGCGGGGTTCTCATCGAAGGCGATGTTGGGTGAGATGCCATCACTGGGGTTCGATGTTGGCTTCTTAGGCCTCGTGAGTATGCCCGCTTTGACCTTGGCGAGTGCTATAGGAGAGTAGATGTTGGGCAAGTAACTGATGCTGTTGAGGTACCAAACGCCGAAGAGAAGGATGGAGACTATAATAAGCGAGGTGATCCGGCTGCGGGGATTGGAGATGAGCATATTGGCGTTTCACGGATGGTTCGCAAGGACAGAATTGGCGAGATGAGGAGATATCAGGCTTCCCATACTTGAAGGATGCGAGGTCTATCCTTCGTGGATGACATCGAAAGGCTTTATGGGTAAGGAAATGTTTCGTTTCACGGTGTTTCAATCGATGGTGCCCCTTGCGCACCAAGCGCTTCCCTCTACAACGTAATTGCGGATAAGACCGCTATCCCTATATGAGCCATGACTTATCTTGCGGGTCCAACATCGAAATTACAGGCTCGCCTTTCCTCACAATAGTCTTCAACTTTGAGCCGTTCTAGGTTGACGGGCAGAAGGTTCGCGACTATGATTTCGCTCAAAGAATTCTACTTTGATAACTGATCTACAACTTTGCTATAGAATATTATTACGTACACCGAGCTGCTATCAACCTATTATGATTATTCGTGAAGCTAGTTTCTAGAATCCAGCGAACCGCTACCCGCTAAGCGCCAGTCCTCTCATTAAGGCACAAAGAAAATCTCTTGGCACTCACGAAGAGGACACAGATCTGCGCTAAGGGTCAAATATTGTTTCTCAAGTAAAAGCAAAACACTGCGTCTACCCGTCATTAATCTTTGTGTCTGTTTGGCATACTATACACATGAGAAATTCATACACTGTCAACATTATGCTTTAGCAGTGTTGTTTTCCCAATCGCCGACCTAGTCCACTCATAATGTGTCCCATCCACCAAGCCAAAAGATACCAGTACCATTCACTACGTTCGCCGCAACTGCTGTTCTGTCTGTGTGAATGAGCGGCCAAAGATAGCCAGCTGGGAAGCTCCTTACATTCAAGCCGGCGGCACCACCGGCGTTCTGTATCAGAAAAGCGGGAAGTCCTGGGGGCGCACACCAGGGGGCGCACAGCACAGTTCGGATATAGCCGTAGATACCGAGGTCCTTAGATTTATATAGGGATTATATATAAATCTAAGTACTACTGTATTAGCTATATTACCGTTACCGCTTTAAATACTATCGTAGTATATCGTTATTATATATATAACTGTCGCTTATCTACCCTATTTATATCTTTTATATATCGTTATTACTCTTTTACTTTATTATTCCGCCTTATACTATTAATTGAATTAATTTAGAAATATTATATTAATAATCCGCTACTCCTACGACTCCCGCTCGTTAATATTTATAACGGCGATAAAATTATTCCTAGATTACTTCTTTATAGAGGTAGACGGTTTAGTATTACCCTCTATTTTTAATATAAAACCTTTTACTTTTATTTTTACTTAGCGAGGCTACGACTCGTTTTAAATTTACTTTTATATTTTAATAAATTTAGGTTATGATCGTCGCTTAAATATTAACGGAGTAAATAAAATAGGAGGGAGTTCTTAATTAAAAACGGGTTTATATAATTATATTAGTTTTATAAACTAGCGGCGGTATAGTTTAGGTTAAAATAACGGAGGTTATTATTAAATAAATAAAGATAGAACTTCGAGTAGGTTATTAATAGTATTATTATTACTTTAATTTTATTTATACTCCTACTCCTACTCCTACTTTTATATACGTTTTTCGTATTCTTATTTAGTTATTATTTACTCGCGGTTCTTAATTCCCTTTTTAAAGGTTTTAAAAGTAGTTAATTTACGAGTATTATTTTTTTTTTTTTTTTCTTATCGAGTAATACCGTTTACTACGCCTTTTTAGTAAATAGCGGCGCTAGTAATATTATCGGGATATTATATATCCTCTCTTTATATACTTTATAAACTATAGTAATATTAATCGAGAAATCCGCGAATTACTTGATAAATTTATTTATAAATTATTTAGGAAACTTCTTATAGAGTTAATAAAATCTATTATTATAATAAATAATCTATTTTTACTAGGATCGCGGAATCTTAATTTATTTTTCTCGTCTAGAAGTAGTATTTTATTATAGTATTTCGCTTTCTATTTTATATATACCGGAGTATCTTCTAGTTATTAACGGGGGTAGAAGAGAGATAATAAAATTAAGAAATTCTAAATATATACCCGTAAAAGAAGATAGTAATATAGTAGTATATAACGGATATAAATCTTATACTTATAGTAAATATAAGAGATTAGAATAAATTCTAGATTAGTAGCCTAATCTAGCTCGGTAACGAGTAATTTTATAACTATCCATTTAACGTTAATTAATTTAGTAGTATAAAAAGTTATTTTTTTAATAATAATATAGAACGCCTCGTAGTTAACTCCTTTGAATTTATTAATACGCGATTAATTCTTTTTTTAAAGCCTTCGGTAGACTAGCTTTAACTCTTTTTATATAGTTTTTATAATATTAAATATTATAGCCTAGGAGTTTATAACGACTTTAATAATCGGATAAATACTTTTATTTCTTTATATAGAGTTTACTCTAAAATTAGGATAAATATTAATATAGTAAATAATTACTAGTTATTCTTTAAGAAGTTAGTAATTAGTAAAATATATTTACTCTAATTTATATATAAGATTTATTAACGTATCTCGATTCGTTAATAATAAAATTATATCGCTTCGAACCTAAACCTAAACGGTATTATATACTTTATTTCGTTTTTTCTTCGTATAGTCTCGTTTATTATTATTTACCCTGGCCCGGATATTTTAAATTATATACTAATTATATAATTAAAGCTAGTAATTAGAGAGTTTTAATAAAAGAGCGGTAATAAAATCTTTTCCTTAATCTACGAGGTTTATTTATAGAGGGGGATAGTCGTTCTATAATTTTTAATTTAGGATTTTAAAAAAGAAATTATACGTAATTATAAATTCCGAAATAATAAATAAAAATCTAGTTAGGAACGATTTACTAGTATTCGTAACTTTAACTATAATAAATAGTAAGAGTTTAGCGGCGTTAGTATTAAAAGTAGTATTATACTAAATTATAAAATTATTATAAAACTATTTGGCGAGGCGTTATTATTAATAATTTAAAATAATAATCTATTTAAAGATCCGCTTTATAGGTAGTATATATAGGTCGTCTTTATCTATAATATAATTATAACGATATTTAATTTTAAAATCGTCGTTATTAAGAATCAAAAATAGCGCCTATATAAGATCTTCTCGATTATAAATTATCGAGGGTATTAAGTTATAGTATTTCTTTTTTTTAATAATAAATACTTAATTAACGTTCTTTAATATATACTCTAGTACTCGTTTAAAGGCGTTATATATAAACTTAATAAAACGATTAATTATTATTAATTTAAAAGTATTCGTATAGTTTTCCTAGCGGTTAATATAGATTTAATAAAAGAGTAAATTTATTATTAAATCGTAAAAGTACTTTAGTTAATTGATATTTAATATCTAGGTTTTTATATTTCTACCCCGACGAATAAATTTCTAGGTAAAGAATATACGTTATTTATACTCCTTAATTTTTATTATAATCTACTTTTATTTCCGCTCTTTATTATTTTTAATATATATCTCGCCCGTATATTTAAGGAGTTTCCTCTAGTTCTTTATATCCTTAATATAATATATATATATATAACTCTTCCGCTTTTTATTATATAAACCGATAATAATAGTAAAGCCCTAGTTAAATACCTAATTTTATAAATTCTCCTATATTTATTTAAGAATATCGAATATTTCTTTATCGGCGGGGGTCTTAAGGTACTCGGGTAGAATCTTATCGATAAAGTAACTCTTTAAATAATAGGGACGAGAGACGGGTTAAGATTTATATACGGAGCCCAAGCTATAGCTAGCGGGCTGGCGATAACGAGGTAAGAGGGGGGGCGATAAGGGGGGGGCGATGAGGGGGGGGCGATAAGGGGGGGCGATAAAGGGGGGGCGATAGCGATGTAAATGGTGATAAGTAGAAAGGATAGAGGTGAGGGTGGAAAATTTACATATATGCGGTTCAAAAGGCGGTCAGTAATTAGCTGATACAACTGTACTTAGATTTGTATGAGGATTACATACAAATCTAAGTACTGCGGCATTAACGGCTGTATCCGAACTGTGCTGTGCGCCCCCTGGTGTGCGCCCCCAGGACTTCCCGTCAGAAAAGTGTCTTGCGGTGCTATTCCTTCGACAAACTCGTATTTTTGCTGCTGTGTTGTGTAATCCATGTCCCAAGTCAAAATGAGATATACAAGCCGTATTTACCCCGCCTGCATTGATTGTAATGTTGATAGGCTGGCCGTAAATGTTGGCTGCATTGCAGGCCAGTGCTCCCTCGAAGAGAAGCTCCCCGGTTTCGTCAGGCTATGCAAAAGATTGCTGATTTGCGGGTCGCAGTTGCGATTCAAGTGGCCAAAATCATCCAGATTGAAGGCTGAGGCATAGTTGCCGCTATACCACCATGAATTATAAACGTTCTGTTCGTCGTACCCTTTGCAGTCGATATCATAGTTCAGATTGGTCACATTGGTGTCCTTCTTTTGTGGGTTCGTCCCTCGTCCTATGACACCATAAATCCTGTTCCCACTGAGTGCAGCAGAAATTAAGTATGTGTTGAATGCAAAGTAAAGGTAGTTCCACTGATCTGGTAGGGATGGTGGTAGTGCAGTGAAGCTGCCTTGCGAGGCGAAAGCCAGAAATTCGGTCATATCAGCCATGACTGAGACTAGGGTTTGATTGAGATTACCTTGGACGGGTATCAGTATTGATTGAGAAAAGCTGGCGCTCAGGTCTGCCAATTGGACGATCTGTGAGGCCGAGTCGTCCGTGGGAGAAAGGAAGCGTCCAACATTAGGCACGGGACGTTCAAGGCGTCGACACGACCTGTGCAATTGCTTGCCATTCGGAATTAAAAGCATTATGTGCTGCGTAGATGCCCCGCGGTCGAGGTACTAGGGCGAATACACTCTGAAGCGCGAGCAAAACATATTGAAGAACGACCGGTGTCCTTGCCGGGATGTTAATGAGTTGTACAACTTGACCAATATTGTCCGCAGCGATTGAACCGGAGTTGCCTACTGCGGACCGCCAACAATAAAAGAATTGGTCTATGGCTAAGGCGATCACAAGTCAGCGTGGATTCGTCACAAGTTGCAGATTACACGCATACCGTAGAGATTATAAACGACGTAGAAGACCTCGGCATTGGTAAGGAGATTGACGGTTAAAGACTTCTGTGGGGCATCACAAGCACCGGCGATTTGAGAACAATCAAGGTCTGGGAAGCCAATTTGCCTCGAGAAACATATTAAGAAGCCCACATACTCTTAGCGTTTGTTGGAAACGGCAGACCAATCTTGAACCTATTGGGTAAGGCTCAGCTCATCCCAGCACCTATTCGCTCACCCAGTCATTATATCCTTGCAAACGACCTGAGCTTCGTCGACATACCCTGGTTGGACGATAGATTGAAAGGCTAAAGCACCGGCAGCGTTTAGGTGTGTATAGCTAGGTGCAGCTGGAAGCATGTGGCATGAGTGCGCTGGAAAGATGAATAAGACCATGCTCCCTGACTCAGAATGGTCTATTAACATGGTCTTTTGACATCTAGAAACCATGCCAACTATATGCCTTATCTTCGGTGTGTCCGCCTCAGCAAGATGAACGGAACCTCCCGTGCGTAAGGCTTGCTGTTGCTTGATAATATCGCCACCATCCATTCTAAAAATGTGAGACGAAATTCTCCTCAAGTATGTCTTCCTTCAGTGTGATCACCCCATGGATATCACTCGCGCTGTCCATAGTGCCAGTACTTGGTGTGCCCGCAGTGATCGATGCTCGGAACGATATACGACGTTTCTATGCAAGTCAGAAGATGCCCAGAAACAGCTCAAGACAGCCATAGCTTCTCAAGCGAGTGGCCTTTGTAGCAGCTACATCGGTCTGCCATTGAGCACTGTAATGTGAATATATCTGATACAATACCCTTCAAAAGTAGAAACTGACCGGAAGCCCAGTATGGCGGTCTTCAGCTCTATGGTGATAGTACCTTGTTTGGACGCCACATTTCCGCCTTTCAAAAAGCGTAATCTCGAGCCTAGAAATCACCCAACAACGTCAGCCATGGTACACTCCACAACATTACACCCATCAACCACAAAGGCCCCAATCCAGACCAAAGCACCTTGTGCAAGCAATGTCTCCAAGTATCTCTCATAAGCGAGCATAATCTCAAGCGCTTACTCGTGCTTTCTCGGAGTGACAGGTACAACTGTAATTGCACTCTCAAACACAAAGCTTATACGAAGTCAAGAAACCCTCGCTTACCTTTCATAGGCTCCAATCGTGGACCGGAGATGAACATGTGAAACGTTTTAGAGTTAAATGTAGTCGGCGACATAGAATCCCTTCCTGTACTAGCTAATGAGCGTTCCCTTCAGACGATATAACTTCAGGGTTTGACAATCTTCGTAGAACAATAATTCAAACGGTGATTTAATTAGATCTTTGACCAGCCGTTGACGTCCTGACATGTATTCCAGAAACATGGCTAGGCTAGACTTAATGGTAGGAAATGACCACACCTAGAAGAATACTATCGTTTACAATGCTAAGATACTCAGTACTTAAGGTACCTTAGAGAATGAGACGACCCAATTCGGCTATCTGCGTGCCAAGGCGCCAAGGCTCGGCAAAACCGCGAGTGCCGCCCTTGAGCTCAGACAGAATTTTCTGATGGCAACATGCGCTTGCAGATCATCTAACAACAAGGGTTTCCATCCTAGTACATCTGAGACCTCAATGGCATAGAGTAATAGCTAGCTCTCTCTTGGGCATCTCTGGGACCGAGAGACCGCATAATCAAACACCGGAAAAACAGCCATGACGCACACCCAATCCCAACGGTACTTCAGTACCAGAGGGGGTTTTTCTGACTTATCGTACGAAGATGTGATTATGAAAGGCCTCAGCGATGTAAGGCAACGTGTCCGAGCCCAGCCTATGGCATCCGGCTGATAATCCCAGGATGGAGGCTTGTTCATTCCCGAGCAAATACCCAAACTACCTGAGGACTGGTCTCATAAATGGCGAGATCTGACATTTCAAGAACTGGCTTTTGAGGTTTTGTCTTTATATATATCGTCGTCAGAGATATCATCACACGATCTGAAGGGTATCATACAGCGAAGCTACCAACATTTCCGTACTCCAAACATAACTCCTCTCATATCTCTAGACCGAGAGAAACAACTCTACCTCCTCGAACTTTTCCATGGCCCAACTTTTGCTTTCAAGGATGTAGCTCTCCAGTTTCTTGGAGAGTTGTTTGAGTATTTTTTGCTGCGGAAGAACAAGGGTAAGGAAGGCAAAGACCGTGATCATCTTAGTGTGATTGGAGCAACATCTGGCGATACTGGATCCGCAGCAATATACGGCTTAAGAGGGAGACAAGATCTGTCCATTTTCATGCTTTTTCCAAAAGGGAAAGTGTCACCGGTTCAGGAGGCACAGATGACAAGTATTATGGATGATAACGTCCATAATGTTTCCGTTGAAGGGTCTTTCGATGACTGTCAGGATACTGTTAAGGCGTTGTTCGCTGACCCCGAAACAAATCGGAAGCACAAGCTTGCAGCAGTAAATTCCATCAGTTTTGCACGCATCAATGCTCAGATGGTCTATTATTTCCACGCCTACTTTTCGCTACTAAGATCGCCTGACTACGATTCATCGAAGGGTATAGATTTCGTGGTACCTTCAGGGAATTTTGGAGATATCTTAGCAGGCTGGTTCGCGAAACGGATGGATTTGCCCTTCTCCGGACTTGTCATTGCCACAAACAGTAACGACATCCTCGACCGCTTCATGAGCACCGGGACCTACTCCAAACAGCCCATTCACGGTCCAAAGGCCGAGGGAGGCTTTTCTGAGGATGGCGCCAAGGCTCATCCCTCAGGCGTAAAAGAGACACTCGCCCCAGCAATGGACATCCTCGTCTCTTCAAACTTTGAAAGACTTCTCGCCTACCTCGCCATCGACACCTACGCTCCCTCGGATCCCAGCACAGAAGCCAAGCTCGGAATAATGCGCGAGAAAGTCACTCTATGGCTGCACGAGCTGAAAACAGTTGGCGGCTTCAAGGTCGACGCAGCAATCCTCGAAGCCGCTCGAAAAGACTTCTCATCTGAGCGCGTCGACGACGATGAGATTATCTCAACCATCCATTCAATTTACAAGACCTCTTTCCCCCAGGTCGCTGCCGCTGAGGGTACTACTGGCAAAACCGGTGGTTACATCCTAGACCCGCATTCTGCAATTGGCATCGCTGCTTCTCTACGCCATATATCTGCTTCAGGTTCAGGAGCTAATACGATTGCGCTGGCAACAGCACATCCCGCAAAATTTGCGAATGCCGTTGATAAAGCTCTTACGGGTGCCGAGGGTTACAGTTTCGATGACGTCCTACCAGCGCAGTTCAAGGAATTCGAGAACATGCCTAGGAGAGTCATGGAGATCGGAGGGAAGGATAGATTTGGGGAGATTAGGGCGATTATGGATGAGAAGATTCTTGGGGAGGAAGCGTGACGGAGGAAACCTCCAACGGTTGACACTGTTCACAAAAGCAATTAGACTCGTAGGATAAAAACAATATTTGCTCAAAAAAGAATAGAAATCCCACCTCGCCCACAAGGACAAGACTTATCGAGCTTGTTTCATCCACCGCCATACACCTACCAAAATACTCTTACTCAATTGATCGAGCCCATCAAAACTGATATGGCTCCAACATCAAAACATCACCCGCCGCTAGCAGCGAAAGCGAAACCTCACCACGCAGTATTCGACGTTTCTCAACAACAAGAGCGCCTACAATAATACATTTGGTCGTAAAGCTGTAGCAAAGGGATTGATGCAGATTTCGTTTAGCGGTTTCGTTGGCGAGAGAGGTTCGACTAGAAGGTTGTTGAGGCTGGAAGTTGAACATTGGAAAAGGAAAGTGGGAGGCATATATCAAGGTTTGTGGCGCGTACAGTTCAGACTGAGTCCTGCGTGAAATAAATCCAATCTCTCTTCCGGGTAATATACAACCTATGGGCGGCTACCTCGACACATGTGGTTGTTTTCAAATGAGATTGAGGAGACATATCGTGCTTGTACCATTTTCATGGAGGTACTTATCTAGCAATCAGAGATATCATCTGAGGGTCAGTCGTTAGCGGCTCAAGTTATTGAGGTACACGGTCACTGCCCGCGTATGCATTCAACCTGTTGACATGTGATCATAATTTTGGGATTGTTTATATCATCATTTCGACGGTCCATCCCCACTCATTTGTAAATAGTTCGTGGTATTGTTGAAATTCAGGCTCCTCATTGTATTCTTCCTCATGATATGGCTTCTCGTAGTGTGGCTCATCATCGATTTCCTGCAAAGAGCCCAGAGCATCATCAGCTTCTGAGTGGCATCGACACTACCTTCCCCCTACATTCGCGTCCACCTCCGGGGTCCTTTTACTGGCTCCATCTCAGTCCATTTCCGATCGGATGGTGAGGTTCGCCACTCAAGATCTTCGAAATCCTGATGGCGGAATAAATCTTCCCCCCAGATTGCCTCCATTTCCCGGATGTAGTACGCTTTCCAAAAGCGGTGACTGGCTCTAGCGCGCTGATCATTAACCCACTTAGCCTCCCGATTGATCGGCCGGTTTGAAACACCCCTCCCAAATAGCGTATCGAGACGGATCCTGCAGATGCGCGCTACAGCATTTGTCTGGATAGGCACGCCGCGCTCTCGTAGCGTTTTCAGGAGTTTCAAGCCCCATTTCCAATTTGGTCGGTGAGTGGCCGTGCGACGAAGTCGCCGCTGTCTTCTGGAATTATAGGGGCCTATTCGGACTTCGTGGAGGAAGCCCCAGGTGACCATGGCTTGTTGAGCTGCATTATGGAACAACAAAACTTTGAGGTGGCTGAAGGGGTTTGTGTTTCTGGATAGTTCCTGGGCTGCTCTATATGGGACTTTGTCAGTGATTGGTGGCAAATCCTGGTTTTGCAAGGACGAGGGGGCGGTAATTCCCAAGAAATAGTCCGCAAGCCAGAGTGTGAGATTCTCGAATTCGAGTAATCGCCCAGCCATACCCAAACGGCGTTGGATCTCCCTCCAAGCTATGATGGGTACATACTGTCCTGATTGCATGGACATCTGACTTGCTTTGATGAGGACTGACAATTCGTCCGTGTCATGAGCTGCGTGCCCTCGATTTCTCTTAGACAACCACTTGATTCGCATATACTGGCTTGACTTCGTAGATAGGACTATATTCTTCCGTTGCATCTCATTCATTATAGAATGAACCTTTTCGACACTTCCCAGTCTAGTGTGAGCGCGTAGAGTCAAATTCGCTCGCCACATTTCTCGTTGTGTTTGTGTAGTGCAGCGACATGTGAGTATTGCGAGCGTTCGCTGAACCTGTAATTGCTCGTTCTTCTCGTAATATTCTGCAAGCAGCTTCTCCTGAACATTAAAATCTTCGAAAGTATCCGGGTGAAGATCACATTCGACCACCGATCTGAGAATGCTGTGCTGGTCTTCACGAGCCATTCTTTCGAGGACTGTGGAAAAGGTAGAATCTTCCGGTGGGATGCCGGCGTCTTTCAGACGATCAAGATGCTGACATACCGCGCGCGTGTCACAATCGGCCCTGGACGCTATTTCCCGTAACGACAAGGGCCCAATTGATTCAACTCCCATCATCTGAAGACCGCTGATAATAGTGGTGACGCCAATGAGCTTCGTAGCGAAAAGCCGAGCGCAAAAGTCGTCACCGAGATGCTTGGGCTCCACTCCATGAACCTCTCCAAGCTTTATGTTCATAAACTCGCGGCTGATCATCTCCTTTTCTCCTATATATTTCCTGACGATGTTCATGATGGACGATCGCCTGTCCTGATTGTAATCTAGTCTCTTCATTATCTGTTCGATGTGACCCTCGTTGCCGGACAGGGCAAAATGGTTAAGTAACGGTTTGATGTCCTTGATGTCTCGGGGGAAGTCCTTCTGGATGCAAAGCAAATTGTGCCAGCTCTTTGCTTCTTTACATCTTTGCAATTTGCAAAGCTCTGGGACGACTGTCGCGTACATTCCGATTATAGGTAAATCTCTGTACAAATGCATAAACCGAGAAACGTTGTTCCCAGACAAAGAAGCCTTGAAAAGATACCGGTAATCCTCAACGGAGGGCGGAAAATCCTCTTTTAGATCACGATGCCATCCAATTACCAATCTCTCGTCTGACCGGAGTGCGTGTCCAACAATGCTGCCGTACAGCCTCACCCAAGCTTGCCCGGTAGTGCGCTTGACGTGCAAAGCGTAAGAAATGATCTCTTGCATCCATTCTCTATCCTCGAAGCCACCCTGCAGCAGCAGGTCCCACAGCTCGTCCCCGATGTCCGTGTTTGTAGGCAACTGCAGTCCCCGCCTGAAAATGTCCCTGTAAATGGTTTGAGCACCTTGCAAGCCGTCACGACGATTGCGGGAGCGGACAAGCTCGAGCCATAATGTCCAATCTGTAGCATACTTTTCGTTGTCTATAAGACGCGCTTCCAGGTTCGAGTGGTACTGGACCTCGTCGGATTTTAATATGCGCGCTTGCCACGAAACACTCTGTCTGTGCTGTTGGGCTGCATTAGGATTTCCGTGCTGTTCGGCAAGCATTGATCGCTGCGCCGATCCATCCATCTCATCCTGTAAGGTCGTTTTCAAAGGCTCCAGGTACTCCACCAGGCGCGTTCCTTGAAAGGGCTCATCTGTTCCTTCGTCCTTCGTCGGGTGGGATATGCCCGAGACCTCTTCTCTTCCCGTGCCTCCAAATCTGTGGCTCTTGGTGGATCTCCATGTGTGCTTTTGTCGGCGAACCTTGACAGGATAGCTCTGGCGTAGGCAGTGTCTATCGGAGTGTACCACATGCCGTAGCAGAGACAGCGCAGGCGGACTTGTCAGAATCCTCTGCAGCGCAGGTCTCATAAAGTCAATGTGGCATTGGTGATATACATGGTCAAAGGATTGCTAGAGGACTGCTGCGAGATTGATTGAGCTCCAGTGCCAAGAAATATCAGCCCTAGTGCTCAGCGACTACTACCGCTCAAACCCAAACGCTGCCGGGCTCTTCTACACAGTACCGAAGTACAGAGAGATTCCCAGCCATGCCAGGGTACGTGCCTCTGAGCTGCCTGCAGTACGCCCGAGGCCATTGATCGCCTTTTTCGGCTCAATGATCAATGGCATCTATATCTTGAATACCAGCCAAGCTGACAATGGAGAACCCCAATCAGACCTATTGAATCCAGATTCACCTACCGAGAGAACCGTGTACCACACTATCAGAGGCTCTTCCAGAAGAACGATGGAGTAAGACAATGGAATAAGGTGAGTGCTGGCATAGATAGACTCCACCGTCCGCAGGGTTATCAGTCAGACGCGCAGTAAAAAAGACGCACTGAAAGCCCAGGACAAAATTCTTCCAGGCCCTCGAAACGATTGCTGACTCTTCATGGCTGTCAGACTCCTCGAAGCAAATACATGCTCTACCCGTACTACGTCACTCTTTGGGGGACTTTTGGAGGAACGATGTACATGATGGGCCGACTCGTGCTGGTAGGCTCCCTGCTCCTGCTCCTCTGTTCTCATCTCCGACGACCGAACTTGACTCAATTTGAGGCCCACAAGAAAGGTGCTAATACACAGGAATAGGGTCACAAGACATGGTTTGGCAAGGACTAGATGAGGAATGGAGCGAGAGCTGAAACTGCGACGGTTACAGACTTTGTAAATACACATTATCACCTGGAGGACATGAGAGAATGGCTTTCGATGAATGTTTCGCGCTCGGTGGACCACTATGATACATAAGTGACCACCTCTCCAATTTACAATCCATCCGCCCGAACCTATATGGTACAAATGTCTGAGTCCATCTCCACCACAATACTTCCCGCACCCGGGACCTTCGGACTATTATGCACAGTAGATGGTACTGTTGGGACACCTTGTCAATCCACCCGGTTCACGCCTTTCTGCTCATCTTCTTTTCCTGCTTCTTGCCACTCTTCTCCCTCTCCTTCTCGAGGAACTTCCTTTGCTCATCAGCACCCATGCCTTTGAGTCGCCGATCTCGTATCTCTCGCTTCTTCTTCTCACCGTCCAGTCTCCGCTCGTCGGCCTTCTCATCCTCGCTCGCTTTCCGTAGCTTCTTTTGCTCTTCTTCTCTTACTGCCAGGATCTTCCTCCGCACTTCAGGCCGGAACTTCGCAGATTGTACGAGGAAGTCCGGCAGCCGGAGGAAGTAGGTGAAGATGGGCAGGGTAGCTTCGTAGGCGGAAGGAGACGTTGATGAGGGCACCCTCAGAGAAATTGATATGCGCTTCTTTTGCGCGGTCTCGTTGAGCCTTGGGGAAATGTTAGCCGCTACTGTGAACAGGTCCTGAAGCGAAAGAGACTGACTTCTGAGGCTTGTCTAGTGGCTGGTCGGTAATGATCAGATATTCGAAAGCATCCCCTGCACTCTCGATGGCCCTCACCAGCTCAGGCGTGAGAACCGCATCGGTAATGGCCGCGCTCTCGCTCATTGTTGTTGCCCATACGGGTAAGCTAGCATGATCCTTGGTGCTGGTAAGGGAAATGTCGTAGCGATCCTCCCGAACAGATTTCATCAGGTCTTTGTGCACTACTGCAAAGACGAATTGGTCATAGACTGAGCTCTTGCTCCTTGCCAGAGACTCAATGGCGTCTAATTGCTGCTGAGTCTTCGCCGGGACCAGGTCCTTCTCTCTACCATCGAACACGTAAGAAGTGGCTTCCATCCTCTCCGCAGGGGCTCTCATGCTTTCGAAGAGGAAGCTCAAGATGAATTCGACAATAAGAGTTGCTGGATTGTATCTTTTGTACAAGTCAAGCTTCACGTCCGTGAATGCAAGGTTCTGTCGTCCAGTCGCGTAGGTGACAAATTCCTGCGCAGTCTTCTCCTTCAACAACTCTTGCGGAATCGCCGAATCTTCCCCTGTCGTCGCCTTCAGTAGACCCGAGGCTTGCACGTCGTCGGCGGTAGCTTCTCTCATACCCCCAAAGCCAACAAGGGCATACTCCTTCTTGAGCGGTGGGCCATGAGCTTCGATCCAGCGCTTGGCCTTGCGCTTATTTGTGCGGCGACCCCAGATATGCAAACTTATAATGACAATGACGAAGGGAAGGATGACGGCCTCGGCGTAGAAATCGGAAGGACTCGTTCGCTCCCAGACGCGGTACCATTTCGTGAAGACAACATCTGTGCTAGTGGTGGGCGCGGCGCCAAGTGCAGTCGCGGCTTGAGCTTTTTCAGGGAGAATGGATGCAGGTGAAGGATCAGGAGCTCCAGCGAAGTCGGCGAAGTCTGCCTGAGGTTAGCCGGAGCAAACGGAAGTGGTTTGGGGGTATTACCGTCTTCATCACCAGATTGAGGGGCCTGCTGCCCTCCAAAGAGACTCTTCAAGTAGTCTGCCATAAGTAATTGCCTCTAAGGAGTGCGGATGTAGGGCACAAAATTTCTGATCACAATCTTCAATGATCGTTGATTGGTGGGAGGGTGGGTCTTATGCAGTGAATCTACTTTGACATTCGGGATAATCCATAGCGCCAAGAAATTTTCACGCTAGCTTTTCTTCGCTTGCGAGCTCGCCCAAACGTACTTAGTCCTTAACTCCACACTAATTCCGGTCGTCTCCCTAACAACAAGTAGCTTAAAATGCCCGGCTATCGTCAAAGAAGTAAGTTGCTCCTGCATATACAAAAATATAGATAATTAACACAGGAGACAGAGCTCGTTGCGCGCGTCAAGAAGATGGTGAAGAAGGCGAAGACATACGGGAAGAAGGGGGCGAACAGCCTCGCTGACGCCTTCAGCAACCTCATAATAACATCTTCACCTGGTATGTACACGACTTCACCAAGTTGAGATCCATGGAGCCTAACTTCTTTAGCCCCACCACCCAACAGAGGAGTTCTTTCCACAGTATCTGGCAACGAAGGTCGGATCGTTGTCCCTAAAGACACCAGGAAAGGCAAGGCTCAAAAAGGCAAGACCCTAGCAAGTGAGTTTTTGAATTGACTGATCATTGCCCACAATTTACCCCTGCTGATGTTCGTTAGAGCGCGTCCCATATGACCCAGATGTCGAGATCACTGCCCTTCTGTGTCTCAATTCCGTCGACGACGAGGTTCAATTCCTCGAAAACACGACCGAGCTATGGGCAGAAAAACTCAACGTGACAAAGATAGCCCAGGGGAGCTACGCCTCTATCCTTCGCATGTCGTCAAAGAGCGAGCCTGAGATGTATACCATCTGGAAATTATTGCCGTTGAAGAACAGCAAATTTTGGAACCACTCCCTCTGCGTGAATGCTACTCTCATTCAGGATGCCGCCACTGAAATCATGGCACTGGAGCTAATGAACGACATCCCTGGATTCGTACAACTCAGAAGTGCAACGGTGCAGCAGGGAGTCCCAACAGCGCTTCTTCTGAAGATCTTCGAAAATTGGACCAACGACCATCCAGAAGACTTTGAGAGTGTCGACTGGGGCGAGGACCCCTTGTGGCTCTTGGCAGAGATGACAGACGCGGGGACAGACCTAGAGACACTTCTCTCCAAGGGCTTACCAGGCTATACCTTTCTCAACAAACAAAGAAAGGGAGCACGACTAAATTTGGAGCAGGCCTGGGATATCTTCTTTCTCACGGCGGAGTCCTTGGCGCACGGCGAACAATATGCGCGGTTTGAGCATAGAGACCTTCACCCAGGCAATGTTTGCATCAAGAAGAGGGACAAGAAAACCAAAAGCTTGCCAAGAAGTCCTTCAGTCGAGTATCCAAAGTCGCAGCAAGTTCCCACATACACCGACATCGAGGTCACCATCATCGACTACACCCTCTCCCGCGCCATTGTTGGAGGAGATCAAGTCCTAGCACCTTCAATGCAGGACGAGGAGCTCTTCAAGCAAAGTGGCAAGAAACCCAACGACCAACGACAGTACGACATGTATCGATGGATGCGTGATATTTTTGAAGGCACTCCACACCCAGAGGGCGACACGAGCGAGCTCTGGAAAGCCTCCATTCCGATGACGAACGTGCGATGGCTCCACCACCTCTTGATCATCCTCTTGCAGGAGACAGAGGGGTTCGGCAAAGACGGAAAAGGATGCAAAGGAAAGACCGAGCAGAGACTAGCATCGACCTTGGCAAACCTCCGCACAGAATTAGCACCAGAGAACGTTTCCAAATGTGACTACCTCACTGCAACGGATGTGATACGTTCACAGCTAGTGAACAAGGCAAAGATGGTGGAGGAGTTGATCGAGGAGAAGATCAACTATCCCTATGAGGCGCAGTATATGCGGGAGCTGAGGGCCGCCCGTTCTGAGCGACTCCGGTGCGCAACGTCTCATTCATGATGCATTAGCGAGGTCAATACCAGAGGCTGCGAGATCTCAGCATTAGGCGATTTGGAGGCGCAGGATTCTTTACTTGATGCATTAGCGAGGTTGATACCCAAGGAGCGATTGCATGGAGCGAGCATAGAGACAAGAAATGATGAAAGAAGCAATACTTGAATTCGACCCTTACTACAGATGAGCTGTCTGACGTGATTGCAACCTGGTCATTCCAGGGGATGACCAGCTTCGCCATCAAATGCTGTTCTGCAAATATGAAAAGGTCAATCATTATAGTAGGGCATCATAAGACAGCCTACTGAATACGAACAGCAAGAATCCCTGTATTCTTCTAATAGCTTATGACAGCCTTGACGGCCACGCACGCCACGGCAGATCAGATGAAAAGTTAGGGCCGAGGGGGCACTACACATTTCGGCCGCTAGTGATCCTTAGCGCGGTCTGCGGTTCGCGACTGGACAACCTCCTCGTCCCGATACTCGAAACTCGAAACAGCTGCAAAACATCATCAGACACCCTGCACGAATATTTCATCATGAGCTATCGGCTGCCTCCGAGACCACCATGATATACGGCCCCATCTACCAGCTCCAACAGTAATTCACGGTCATGGAGCGCATCCGCAACGCCTTGAAGAGGCGACTCTCATCGCCAGCATACGAGTCCATCAACGACGATGAGGACAACCAGAGCAAAGCGCCCAAGCAGCGCTTTTCATGGCTGGAATACTCCATCTTCCTCCTCTTAGGTGTCTCCATGCTATGGGCTTGGAATATGTTCCTTGCAGCGTCGCCCTACTTCCAGCACCGCTTCAGGTCCTCGCCATCTCTTCTCGCGACCTTTCCCTCCGCCCTGATCTCGGTCTCTTGCTTCACAAACTTGGCCTCCATGCTGCTCCTCACCAAGCTCCAAGCCAGCGCCAACTATCCCAACCGCATCATCCTCTCCCTAATACTCAACATCGTCGCCTTCACTCTCCTCGCTCTCTCGACTGTCCTCTTCCGCGGTGTCTCAGCGGGCGTGTACTTCGGCTTCCTTATGGCTATCGTGTTCACAGCCAGCCTCGCAACCGGCTTTTGCCAGAATGGTGTCTTCGCATACGTCTCTGGATTCGGCGTGGGGGAATATACACAGGCTATCATGACTGGGCAAGCAGTTGCGGGTGTATTGCCCTGCATAGCACAGATTATTTCAGTGCTATCTGTTGCTGCCCCCAGAAACGACAACGCAGGAACCGAAGATGGCGGGCCAAATGTACCCCAAGAAAGTGGGAAAAGCGCGTTCGCATACTTCCTCACTGCAACCGCTGTCTCAGTCGCCGCACTAGCAGCCTTCTTCCTCCTCCTACGGCGCCATCCAGAAGCAGGCATAGAGATCAAGAGCCCCAACATGGAAGCCTCCACTCATTCGGAAGCCGAACCGCCATCTCGAAAAGTCGTCGGCCTGTGGGCTCTCTTTAAAAAGCTACACTATTTCTCCTCCGCCGTTTTTCTCACCTTCGCCATCACAATGTTCTTCCCAGTCTTCACGCAGCAAATCACCAGCGTCCGCCCCGCCGACACCGCCCCACGGATATTGCAACCGTCATGCTTCATCCCGCTGGCCTTCCTCTTCTGGAATGCTGGCGATTTGGCAGGCCGACTTTTCACGCTCGCCCCTTCGCTCACCCTGGTCCGCTGGCCTCGGACTGTATTTGCGATGAGTCTAGCAAGAGTGGTGTTCATACCGCTGTATTTTCTTTGCAATATTCACGGCCGAGGAGCGGTAGTGACGAGTGATGCCTTCTATCTGATCGTGGTGCAGCTCTTGTTCGGACTTAGTAGTGGATATCTGGGCTCTACGTGCATGATGGGGGCGGGAGAATGGGTTGAGGTTGAGGAGCGGGAAGCTGCGGGCGGCTTCATGGGGTTGATGCTTGTGGGTGGGTTGACAGTGGGGAGTCTATTGAGCTTTTTGGTTGCATAGGAAGAGCATATAAAGGTAGACGAATGGACAAGTGTGGGGAAAAATGTGATTGCATAGCTTAGGAGTACGGATGAACAAAGGCAAGGGATATACCATGTTGAATATGATGTGATGATAAAGCTGTTCGATATACAAGTATAGAGGGAAGTATATCTCTCCTCTGCTGCCGCTAACGCCGCGAGTGGGGGTAATATGTCTATCCTAATCCTGCTCCCGATGTTGACCAACGCCGTAGACAATGCTTGACCGCTGATGAAAATGCTGACTATGCCCTCCGCCATTGTTGGTGGCTATTGTTGAATTCACTTTTAGTTTTTCTCCGACTTCTGCTCAATCGTCTCGGGCACCGCCTCGTCACTTGCATTTGCCTTGAAAGCCGCTTCAAGTTCCTCACTCCGGGGCTCTTCCTCGGACAGCCCTTCAATCACGTCCTCATATTCGGTCGGAGCGCCCTTACTTTGCTCCGTCTGCGCATCTCCGTCTTTGGTCTCGCCTCCACTCATCTGCCATTCCATGAGTTTCGCAAATGCACCCTCGTTGTCCTTACTCAATTCCGCGTAGCTGCCCTGCTGCGCGACTTTGCCGTCTGGGGAGAGCACAATCACGCTGTCTGAGCGCTTGATGGTACTTAGGCGATGGGCGATGCTGATAGTGGTGTTGTTGCCTTTGAGTAGGGCCGCAAGGGCTGCGTTGACGAGGGTCTCGGATTCAGCATCCAGGGCGGAGGTGGCTTCATCGAGGATCAAAATGTCCGGGTTCTTCACCAACGCCCTTGCGATGGCTATTCGCTGTTTCTGCCCACCAGACAGCATCGCTCCCCTTGGTCCAACAGAAGTGTCGAGTCCGTCTGGGAAATCCTCAATAAATCGGCAATTGGCTTTTCGAGCAGCTTCTATGATTTCTTTACGACTAGCGTCGGGTTTAGCATAGGAGATGTTGTCGGCGATGGTGCCGGAAAAGAGAACGGGTTCTTGAGATACGATTCCGATCTTGCGCCGCAATTGCTTGACGTTCATGGTCGATATGTCGACGCCATCAATCTTGATGGAACCTTCAGTGGGTGTGTAGAAGCGAAGGATCAGGGAAGCAATCGTTGATTTGCCGCCTCCGGAGGGGCCCACCACGGCGACATTGGAGCCTTGTGGAATTTCAAAGTCTAGATTCTTAAAGATATCGACCGCAGGCCGAGTGGGATATGCAAAGGAGAGGTTCTCGAAGCGGATTTGGCCTCGAGCTGACGTGACTGCTGAGCCTACAGTGGGGGAGATTGTTGGTTCGCGATCTTGGAGTTCGAAGAGACGCGTCGCTGCTCCGACACCTTTCATGAGTTCGGACCAAAAACCCGAGAGACCAAAAAGGCTGGAACCGGCGTAGGCAGTGTACATAAGGAATGATGTCAATTCGCCGATGCTGATGGTGCCAGATGTTACCATACCTCCACCAACGTAAAGAAGCGCGAGGATCGTCATATTGCCCATCATACCGGTCTATAGGTAATCAGTATTGTTCCAACTATATGGAAAATTGAGCTTACCGCGCTGAAGTACGTAGCCGAGATGTAAGCTTCTCTCTTCCCAAGAGAAAAGATCCTCTTAACCTGTTTGTTGTATCTCGCGACTTCTAGGATTTCTGCTGCGAATGCTTGACTTGTCCGTACATTGCCTAGCCGTTCTTCAGCAATCTTGGTCAGGGTTCCTAGGTTCTCTTGGATTTTCCGGCTAAGGTCTCGCATAGCACGACCGTAAAGTGCAGTACCAATAGCTACTGGTGGAAAGCAAATTGCCAGGACACTTGTCAACTTAAGACTGACGAAAGCCATAAGCGTCAAGCCCGCAACGCCGCTGACCAGAGATCGTAGCCCATCCGAAAGGTTTTGTGTGATGCTCTTACCAACAATGACCGTATCTGAGCTGAGACGCGATATGAGATCGCCTACTCTGTTTGCATCAAAGAACTCGGCATTCTGAGCGAACGTCCTCCGGAAGAGCTGGGATCGCAATCGAGCCACAATGCGTTCTCCCACGATCCTAAGTATTACAATCCGTCCATAGTTTGCTCCAGCCCCTACAATGAGAATCCCGCCCAAGGCCAAGTAGAGAGTTTGTAGATCAAAGCCGTAGAGCTGCCCCCCAGCCTCAGGCTTCGTGGCGACATCGAGGAACTTGCCGATTGAAAATGGGATGGTCATAGATATCGAGGACGACACTATCAGGAAGAGGAACGCCCATGAAAGGACGCCGGCTTCTGGCCGTGCAATCTTGATCAATCGCCATGTCTCCTTCAGTCCCCCTCCTCCCTGATCTTTCGGATCTCTTGCGAGGCGGGCACTCAGATTGACCTGGGTAGCTTGGTTCGCTTTCTCAGACCGCGAAAAGCCGCGCTCTTCTGCTTCGTGATCGAGCTCGCCGTCCTCATCTTCCTTAGGGACCGCTTTTTTATTGGCTACCGCCTGTGCGTCCACCTCTTGTTCTGCAACAGCCTTCTTTTCTGGCTCATTAGGCTTTGCATCCCTTGAGCGTACTGGTGTGCTGGTGAAGGTCCGTAGATTTTGTAGAATCTTAGGGCGGATGAGGAAGGCCTGGGGGTACGGGGTACTGGTGGAGCTGGGTATCGTAGGACGCGCATGGCTACAGAAGCCAGTCTTGGCTACTGGAGCGCGCACGTGAGCTCTCCATTGCACCGATTCAGGTACGGTCTTGCTGTAGTTTGGGGGTGGAAGGGCGCTGGGATGGGCGGTGCTCAGCGCTGGCGCCTTGCTCAGTCGCTGTAGGAGCAGCTTAGAGCTGCGCATGTTTTAAGACGCAGACTTCCATGGGTCGCGCTGTCAGATGTTGCCTAGGCTGAAGAAGCCCGTTGCTGTATGGTTGAAGAGCTGAAGTCTGCCTAGAAAGGGCGGCCAAATTATTAATACACTAGAGCCATGACGTACATTTTCTACCTCAGGCTACGATTGCCGCGGATCTCTACCAAACGCTTTCGAAATATTGAGAAATGGCAAAACTTGTTTCAAGAACCTTTTAAGTTAGGAAACTGGACCCTAAACAGTGAGATTTGAAGTCTGGAGATTTTCTCAGCACCATTGTCAGTAGTTGTCAGCGATTCGGAGAAATGAGTACCAGGGTGAACTTATGGACCTATTCTGCTAAAGCGGAGCCGTCTCCGGATGAATAATTGAGGAAAGCAGTTGAGGGTGCTGGCATTGGCTTGCTTGATCTAGGGCACCAGCGTTCAATGATCCGGCAAAAAGCACAAGTAAAGCTTTTCTTTTGTAGATACCATAGCTGTGAAAATTTAAACGTTGGTCGAAGTCACTGCACGATAGAAGAGTTTGAGGTTTTCAGTATTAGGCAATGGAGCTTGATGATTTGCTCATGGATTCGACGAGTAAGTATAATGGACTCAAAACACTTTTCACTTTCATCGATTGGCGATTTTTGACCAAAAGGTATTGCATGGCTATCCATCTGCAGTCGGAGCCACAGCTTCACAACTGGCACGTCTCACAGCTCATTCTCCCAATTCCTTCAAAAAGCCTATAATGAAAATTTACACGTAAGACGGTAACTCTATTAGGCTAGAGTCGCTTTGTCTGCAGAATCCTCAAAACGGACCGCCTATTTCTGCATCATAAGCTGGACGAACTCGTTGTCTAATTGAAGTCAGTGAGTTTGCCTCACTAAGATTGTTCTTCGGTGGCGTACAGTCAATTTTCCCATCTCCATCCTGATCGGCCTCCCTAATCATCTCATCGACCTCGTCATCCGTCAACTTCTCCCCAATCGATGTCATGACATGACGCAGCTCAGCAGCGGAGATAAAGCCGTTATTATCACGGTCGAAAACCTTGAACGCTTCTCTAATCTCTTCCTCCGAGTCCGTGTCCTTCATCTTACGGGCCATCATCGTCAGGAACTCTGTAACGCGCTGTTAGTACAAGCCCTAGAATTTTTGCCTATGAGCGCCAGCATACCTGGAAAGTCAATCGTTCCGTTGTTGTCTGAGTCAACCTCATTTATCATGTCTTGTAGTTCGGACTCGCTTGGGTTCTGGCCAAGGGATCGCATGACAGTGCCCAGCTCCTTGGTAGTGATTTCACCTGTGCCGGAAGAGAAATAGTCAGCATTGTCGCCATTAGGACGGCCGTAGTGTCTTATAGCGATCCAGCTAGCTTGTAGATGTGCTATTTCGCGATGTAGCAGGTGCTGGACTCACCATCACCATCCTTGTCCTACAAGGCAGGAATATTAGTACAATGTCGTGATGATAGAAGTGCAACACTTACAAAGAGGGAAAAGGCTTCCTTGAATTCGGAGACTTGTTCTTCAGTGAGTGAGTCTGCCTAGATCGTGAGCATAGTCAGCGTCTTATCTTTGCGCCTGTAAAACGCGGGGTCCGGCGTGGGACGGGTATTGTGCGCGTACCATGTTGGCTGTAGGGACTGTAGGATGTGTCGTTAGAAGACTGCAAGTGCCAAAAAGCTCGTTTCCTGGCAGGCGAATGTTCTGTGAAGTGGTGTACGTTCTTTAGGACAGATGTTAGGTTGTCGTGGGGTTTTGCTTAGCAGTCGCACAAGGCTGATAGCCGGAGCAGCGCCAAGCCTCATAAAGAGAGCGCTAGTTGGCTTCACTTGGACGGAATATGCCGCTATCTGTAAACATTTATTGCTACCGTAAAATCTCTGTGAAATGGTCGCGATGCTGTATTGATTTGCTGAGCATTACCATAGTGAAGCTCCGAGAGTCGCCCGTCAGCCATGTCAGGCGTGTGGAGGGACCGCACGAATCTGTAAGGATTGAGGCTTGCGAACCTCCAGCCCCCAAGGCGCTGCACTCTCCAGCACGGCTTGAACGCTAACCGAGGAGGCCTCCAGATATATCTCTTACAGGCAATCCTACGCGCATCACCCTGCGAAGAAACGAAGAGTTGCAAAGGCCCCAAGTAATGGCTTCTCTACATCAGGATATCAGTCGGAGGAGACACGCGGTCTTATGTCCGCAGGAGCTTTTGAAGATGAAGGAGACGCTGTTATTGAAATGGACCTACTGCCGCCGAGATGGGTCGACTTACAAGACGAGGTTACTGAGCTTCTGTCAACCATAGCTAAGAAGTCTGCCGACCTGGAGAAATTGCACGCAAAGCACGTGCTGCCTGGCTTTGAGGATGAGGATGTGAAGAAGCAAGAAGAGATACAAATAGACCGTATGACTCAAGAAATCACGCGAGGCTTTCACGACTGCCAAAAGGCTATACAGAGAGTAGAGACGATGGTTAGGGACGCCAGACACCAGGGCGGTCTCAGCAAAGCAGACGAAACCATGGCGCGGAATGTCCAGATATCTCTTGCCAGCCGCGTGCAAGAAGTCAGTGCAGCTTTCAGGAAGAAACAAAGTAACTATTTGAAAAGTAAGATGTGCATGAAGCCAAAATCAATAATTCCTAACCGGTGATAAGAAATACGTACACTCGGTGGCTTGACTATACCATTTGACTCCTCCTCGACCCTTTCGCAGAACCCCTACAACGATCCTTTAATGATGGAGTCCGAAACAGACAAATCCTTCTCCCAATCAACGCTTCAGCAGACCTCTCTCAAACGTTTGAATACCAACGATGTTGCGATTGCACAGCGTGAAAAAGAAATCAACGACATTGCTCAAGGCATCATTGAGCTCGCCGATATCTTCAAAGAGCTTCAGGGCATGGTCATCGATCAGGGAACTGTGTTGGATCGAATAGACTACAACGTGGAGAACATGTCTGTGAATGTCAAGGCCGCCGACAAAGAGCTCAATGTGGTATGTTTCGGGGGTTTGCCGGAATTGTGCTATTTTCTCGGAGACTGACTATTCCCTGCAGGCTACTAATTATCAACGAAAATACACGAAACGAAAGATTCTTTTCCTTCTTTTTCTTCTCGTCATTGGCATGTTCATTCTCTTGATCGTAAAACCAAAGCGGTCGAAAGCGCCAGATCCAGGTCCGCCTCCTCCGCAAGGCGATCCAATAGGTAGGTTAGGAGTTGCAAGGCCCGAACCAGATATCGAAGCCTTGGGGCCTGATGTTGTAACACCCAATGGGGTGAATGGAGGTTGAAAGCGGCATTGTTTTCGTCCGGACACTATAAGATCCTCCTTACTAGAATGGGGAGACTCCCACATCTTCCTGCTCACGAACTTTTCGACCCTGCCTAGGACATAGCACTCAGATAGGTATTTCAAAAGCAGTCGTCGCTGCTTGGACTTATCTTATTGACATCTGTCAGATCAAGACATCCATCATGGCTACAAGCCCCCAGAAAGGCGACAACACAGTGGCGGATGCGCTAATATTGTCCCTCAAATTAATTGATAATATAATGGAGGAATCTCGAAGCGTCACAGCGAGCCTATACGACTGCAAGGCTAATCTGACAGAACTGGAGAGGCTGGAAGACCGCCATTGCGGGGCAGTGGGGACGCAGCCAGCTGAGATTGAGGAGGCTATCAAGCGCCTGAACAGCACGGTTCTAGCGCAGCACGCGGAGACAAGAAAGAAGATTGAGCATCTTGAAGAGCTGCGGGTTGAAATGGAACGCTTGGTTGATAGGGGGACCACGAGCCCGAATGCTTGAAATGACGAAGTTGGACGAAGGTCATAAAAAAGACATGAATAACAACCAAATCACATTGTGACCACTTTGCCGGTTAGCTATCGTTCCTCTAGTCGTGTAGCAGGCCCTGAAACTGGGCGTCTTATGTGCCAGCAGAGGCAATCCGCGATCCACATGAGCACCAACCAAGGCGTTCAAGACCATTGTATAATTATTCCAACCCTGATCGCGACTCAGCGTTGGCCCGTGCTATGTACCTACACTCTTCTGCACTTGTGAATCATGGTAAGCGGGCTCTGTCCACTGCAACTGCCGCTTTTAGACAACTTTCTGGGAAAGCCCCAAGCGAGGCGATGTTCACCAACCGCGAGCAAGAAATTTTGAAGCTCCTGTCATCGTTCGTCAGGGTTTTGGGGCGGCTTTCGGAAGTCGAAGAGAGCATTTGATAGCCGTGTCCAATGCCATTTTCTTCACATTCAGGGTATTTTGACTTTCATGTTCGTCTTCGGAGGGTGTGTTGCCTCTTTCCAAGGCACCTAGATATGCCTCCGAAGTCTATCAATTTGGGCAGGCTATTTTGTCTCTCCAACACCATTCCTCTCCAGCCTTTCTACCATCTGTAACCGGCTCCTATATTACACTTAGAAAGAAGACGTTGAACAGCGCCTCCAATTTTAAGACACAACCTTGATGTCATGGCTATATCAGGATCTTCCAATGCTCGCCATCCGCACATCCCTGAAACAACCGGACTGACGGAAGACCAGAAAAGTTGGTTGGAATGCTGGCATCACAGTCTATGAACACTCTTGACCGTAGTAGAGGTGAGACTTACCATAAAGCAATGTTGGCTAATGCAGCCGATCAGCAGTATTTGTGCTTCAAACTGCACAGTCATCTTGTTGATTTACGCGCCAAGTTTGACATGATGAAGAACGGACTCCACAGAACGAAGCAGAAGATGAAAGAACTGGAGGCTGAGATGGGTCAGAAGCAAAAAGACATCGAAAACGTGGAAAGAAACTTGTCGATGAGTAACCCCTTCCAAGGCAAGAAGTCCGGCATGACGGGTCACGAATGGAAAGAAGGCTATGAAATAGTACGAGAATTCACGGGGCAGTCCGAAAAAGCTTCCAATCATTCCTCCTTGTGTCCTAAACAAATTTCGTCGTCTCGGATAGATCAGCTATGAGATTTTCTACTATGATTCCATCTACGTTATAAAGACACTGCTGGAAGCTTCCTTTTCTTTTCACATCTTTTGTACAAGAAACTTCGCAATGGCTCACCAACCAACGCCGATGGACCAGCAGCCCATCGAGATCAGTTTCAACCCACCTTCTACAGCTCCTGAGCCACAAGACGTCAATGAAACACTTGATCCCGCGAAGGGTAGCTGCTACGAGCTATTTGAAGAATAAAAGCCACTGACTAACAATATCTTGAACAGTGACAAAGGAACAAGTTGTCGAAAAGCTGATGGAACTAATCTATCATCTCGAACACGATGGCCAGTATGGCGAGGCACCCACAGTGGACGGCAAGGGTGTCGTCGAGTGGGTAGCGGATGTAATCGAAAAGAAGGACAAGCGTGCCCAAGATCTGGAAGATACCTTAACAGAGGTTGCGGAGGCCGCGTTAGATATAGTTGATATGACATACTTTCCATGATGAAATCGCAGCTAGATAGGCGAGAAACCCTTGGATGGCAATATTGGAACTTTGAGGAGAATAGCATCAGCTTGATCTTTCCGGTCTGTCGGAGACGATCCTGTGCATTGTCTGTGTTTAGGCAATGCCACTTTTGTGAGACAACACTGCTGCCTGCGTCAAAGAAGCATACCTATATAACGCTGTCTAAGCATAGACGCCTAGTATAATTGACACACCCAACTACCGTGCTTTATGAGCGTAACTATCTAATCGCCACCTGACTAAGATGGAGGAACATTCTACCGGACAGAAGCGTTAGCGAAATTAAAAAGGCGACGGAAGATTGGCAACATCCCAGAATAAGTACCATTATTCAGACCAAGACGACCGTGCCTCCTAACGCCCTGCTACAGATCATAGAAGTAGCTCGAAGACCTATCGAAGGGGGTGCGTAAATTGGACAAGATGGCAGAAGCCGCTAGTAGAGCCATAAGGTCTAGCATCGAAGGCAAAGACGCCAGGACCAAAGAGCTGGAAGAAGGAATTGCGCAACAGCGAGAGATCAACTAGAATTTGCTAGAGAATATCAAGGAGAAGGCGGAACTCATCAAGTTGCTGGGAGAGCGGGTGGCCTGGATGGGAAACCATTAGCAGGCTGAGGAGGCTGTAGGCCCCCAAAACGCCTCGAGGTCAAGATCTTTATGGAAGTCTGGACATGTATGGCGGGCTCGGTTCCGGAAGAAATAGCAAATTTGGACCCAGGCCCATTCCACCTGGGCACAAAGAGTAGTCGATTCGAGTAGCGGACCATGCTTTCAAGCTGGTTTTAGAGCCTTCGAATCCCAGAATGCGACTCCGCTCAAGTTGAGCGCTTGATAGATACATCCGAGACTCTATTGCATGGGTGTTTTGTAAGAATTGACTCTGGAGCTCTTGTGAATTCCACTCATTTTGGAAACCTACTGGGCAAGTTGTCAAAACAAGTGGCAGTATTAAAGGACTGTGAGCGCCGCACTGACCAAAAAGATACGCAAAAGGGTGAAGGCCTGGTCCACATATACTTAGGTCATGTCGTTGATGTCCCCAAAAATGTGCCGCGGTTGGCTCCGCTGGCAACCCACAATTGCCGCACCGAACTTCGACAAAGAGTGTGACGATCTATACTGCAAAGTGAGCAAATCGTGAGCGTCTCCTACTCTTGTAAACCATACAAAATGGCGCCCTTCCAAGTCAAGATTCAGTTGCAGAGCGGTACCACATTGCCCATAAACGTCCAAATGGCGAGACAATCGCCCAGGTCAAAGCTTGGATCACAGTGATCACTAAAGCAACTGTCTACAATGACAAAGGTTTGGAGGATGGGAAGACTGTAGCAGATTACGGCATCCATTCTAATGAGACTCTTCACGTACGCAAGAAAAAGTAGCACGGAATCAGTAAAGGCCCCGGAAAAAAAGACCGAGACAAGATGAAGGCTGGAAAATTGAGGCAAGAAGCTTGTATGTATTTTCCGCTCAACCCCGTGTTACCTGCCAACCATTGCTTTTGGGAGTACTAGTCACTATCAGAATCATCGCCCACTAGCCTACTGCTGCAGGTTCTCCACTTCGTCTTTCACCTTGGCCAACATACATCGACATTTTATTGCCCGAATTTCAAAAGGTACCCTCCATCCACGGGCACGATCTGACCATTAAGGTACTGATTCGTAGCTGCGAACAGAATTGCATTTGCCATATCCCTGTCATTCCCTGGTCTCCTCGCTGGCAAATGCGCGTATTTCTCAGCCGGTATCTCGCTCTTCTGGTTGTCCTTACTCTCTCCCGCCGTCATCTCACTGGGGAACACCCCAGGGGCGATGGCATTGATGCGGACCTTCATGCCGTGATTTGACACCTCCGAGGCAAGCATCTTCGTGAGGTGATTGGCAGCTCCTTTGCTAGCGTTGTAGGAGAAGTGTCCTTGTGATTTGAGCACGCTGCCTGAGATGGATGTGATGTTGATAACGCAGCCTGAAAATCCATTGTTCTGCTCAGTGGCTTTCTCGAGCAGAGGAAGAAATGCAGTTGTCATAAAGTACAATGAGGAGACATTGGTCTTGTACGTATGTACCCAGTCGTCAGGGTTAGCGCTCTCGGGGTCAAACAGATTCTGCTTGAATTCCTCTCCAGTCTCACCCTTTGGCGCTTGGTTTGAGGTGTTGATGCCGGCATTATTGATCAATATACAGAGGCATTTTTCGCGCTTTTCGATCTCCTTGACGAGCTCCTCGATGTGACGCTTGCTTGTAATGTCGCCAACAAGAGGGATGATCTCGCCTTTAATGCCTTTGCCATGTACCTCTGCGACCTTGTTTAATTTCTCCTCTGTCCGGCCAACGATGTACACTTTGGCACCGTTGACGGCAAGCGCTTGTGCAGCCATGAGACCAATCCCCGAACCTATTGATGGTCAGAGGTGTTGGTGAGGAAAGTAACGGACTGATTACCTCCACCAGTTACAAGGGCGACTTTGCCCTGCACATTGAATAGATTGCCGAGCTCAAGGTCGGCGTTATTGGTGTCCATCTTGTTGCTTGTTGTTCCTGATGTGAATCGAGGGGTTTGATATCGTAGAAGATGTGGCTGAAAGACTTGTACAATGAAAATTCGATGGATTGTTCGAGTTCCTGGTCGAAGTAATCTTGGATTAAGTAGGTGCATTGACTGGGAAGAAGTGGATTTCTCAAGTGTTACCGATGTGATGTCAGTGATGACGGATTTCGAGGATATGGTATGACGACAGAGCGGAGCGGCCTCCGGGCTCCGTGTTTGTACACAATGTGACAATAGTCATGATTCAAGGACTGATTGCCGCGTTTGGTCACCACTGGTGCAGCTGGTCAGATCAAGGTTCAAATAAGCCAGCCATCGTGCCCCAGCACGCTCATCTAGTTGTCCTGTACAGCCTTCTGGTATTTGCTTTGTTTCCACGACCTCGCCAATCCCTAAGTCCTTCTCATAAAGATGCGCAAAACAGCCGCTGTTTGCGTCGTCCCACTTGACGCTGCCTTGAATTCTATCCATCGGTATCCTGAGCAGCCATAAGGCATTGGCGGTGGAGTAGAAGCGGCTAGCGGTGGCAGGCGTCTTCTCGGCGGTGGACAGATGAATGAAGCCATCTTTGGCATCTAGAACAGACAATGGGAGAGCCTTTGGTAGTGGGCTTAGAGGCGCCTCTGGAAGAATCTTGTAGACATCGTTTGCGATGGATAAACTGACAGTGGTAGCTTGAATATAGCCTTCAGGTACTTGCCCGTGAATAGAAGCTGCCAACATGTAGCCGTGTCGGAGCAGTTCAATGCACGTTGCCATGTGGTTCTTTGACAGACGGTCAGTCCAATTTTACCCATAAAATATCGAAACTTTGACAAAACACGATCGGCGGAACCTCGGCAGTCAAAATGTTTTGCGGTCGAGGGTCTTTTCCTGGCGTGCCTGGACATGAATGATACAATCTTCAACCATATCGTCGCTGCAAGCGCAAGAGTACAGAGTACAGATCCTAGTCGCGTCGCTACCTATGGAACTCATTCATTTGTAGGCCCTGGCATCGCCGGAGACAACCGCCCCGGTGACCATTTGTCTATCTACCACGAGTGAAAGCCCGAGCACGAGACACACACGGGAAGATAGCACTACATCTACGAACGTCAACGATTTGACACTCCTTGACTGCTTCAAAGTGTTCCCAGAATGGCGTTCAGCTTCAACTGGTCGCCATTAACAGCGGACTCATCATTCTATACACGAGCCCAAGAGCTTCTCACGACTGCCCTCAATAAAAGTCCCAAGCCACCCATAATTGTCGATGACATCCTCGTCAATGAGCTCAACCTGGGGTCTGTCCCACCGGACCTTGAGATTCTTGAAATCGGAGATTTAGCAGAAGACCGGTTTCGCGGAATATTTAAGATGTGCTATACAGGCGATGCTTTCCTTACTCTGAAAACCAGGGTGCAGGCAAGTACTTTACAGTGGAATTAAAATGAGTTCTATAGCTGACGGATATGGCAGGCGAACCCTCTTAATACCTACTTATCAACGAAGCCCTCGTTCACCTCCCCACAACCTCTCGCCGCATCCTCTGGTCTTACAATACCACTCCAAATCACGCTCTCAGAGATCAACTTATCTGCCTTCATCATCCTCGTCTTCTCCAAACAAAAAGGTCTCACACTAGTGTTCCGCAATGATCCGCTGGAATCTCTTAAGGTGTCTTCAACATTCGATGCGATACCGTTTGTGCGGGATTACCTGCAGAAGGAGATAGAAGGACAGCTACGGACTCTTCTGATGGACGAAGTTCCGTTGATCATTCATCGCCTTTCGCAGCGATTGTGGGTGCCAGAGTTCAGGGAAAGAGAAGATGAGCAACTTGCACAAGATATACAAGAGTCGACTGCAGAGGAAAAGCCAGTGGATCCATTGGCAAGTCCGCCCCAAGACCCAGTAGATGTATCTGGGAATAGACTCGATCCATCCCAGCTCGCAGCTTTGACGCTGGACTCGGGTCCAGAAATGCATGCGCTTTTCTCTCAGAAGAATTTACTTCGATTGGGAGCTCTGACCGATTCGCACAGGACGTTGTCGCTGTTCACTCCCAGTATGAGAGACGTTGTTTTCAGGGCCTGGGCGGGCCCAACTGAGCGAGGCGAACAGCATGGGAGCAGCGGAAAGGCCACGCCTGTTACGCCGGCTCTCACGCGCTCTCATTCTTGGACGGGCAATACTAGCACTACACACGTCTTTTCAGACAACAATGACGGCGCTCGGAATCCCATTAGACCCACATTATCAAGTTTTGGATCAGCGGCATCTGGACTAGGTCTAGGTGGTTCTAAGAAAACGCATGGGGGAAGGAAACGAAAGCATCGAGTGGTGAACCTGCGGAAGAAAGCGGTGGAAGGCGACGATCTTGAGAGCGTGAGTGGTGAAAGCACTACCGCGTCTGGCTCTGGGACTATGTCATCAGCGCCGTCAGAATATGGAGCCCATCCTCAAATACCAGGCCGTGAGGAGCTGATTATTCGCCAAAAGACGCCAGAAAAGCCAGCGAAAGAGCCAGGCGATGGTACGCCTATGCGGTTACGCAATCTCACACCTCGTCCACCACCATGGGATGAGTCCATCGATGACACGCCGAGGGCTTCCATGCATGAGACATTCAACGAATCATCTGGTCCCGAAGTTCAGCAAAGAGAACGGCCTGCACTCCGCTCTTCGCAAACTTTGCAACCTGGGCGATTGACCACTGAGAAAGGGGCCGAGTCATCTGTTTCTTCCTCCTCACATGTTCCACTGAGGCAGCCCTCCCCATCTCCTTTCATTGAATCCCCATCTGGCGGCATCTTAGAACAGGCCTGGATGGCTAAGATGGCTGGTGAAATAGCGCGCAAAGTGCAGGATCAGAAAGCTGCAAATAGTGGCTTTTGGGATCAGAACAGCGAGAGAGATGAGGCGCCTCCGCCAGCATATGGGGCTTAGCAGGCGAGTCAAATGGGCGTTACAGTACTCTTAGAGCGGACATTGGGTCACCTTTCGCTGGGGGAGTTTTGTGCTACTTTTGCATTCAGATACCCACTCTGCTTCATGCTGTACTATTATTGGACTTGAATGGTAGGGAAGCTTGGCTTCTGCTGTCTACAACGCTGAAAGAGGGCCGCAGTGCCTGTGAGAGGGTTTCATTCTTTTGGAAACGTCTGAATATGACAGTAACAGGTTTGTTTTCCTACCTTGTGCTGTCTCCAACGAGCATCAGCTGGGGTAACGGAGAAGAATAATATCAGACTTCGAGAATCGTGACCCGGTGTTGAAGCCAAGCGCTTAGCGTATTATTCATTTATGATTCTAAATACACCAACTATAGTAAAAATGTTAAAAGTTACATGTTCTCCCGCTTTCTTAAAGTAATCGTGTTATTCTCTTGCCAGCATTCGTTGCAAAAGCATCTCCTTGACACATGGCAACCTCATCTTCGACAAAGAACAGATCAACAGCAACCATTGTAAGATACCTTTGACAGGGCATTTCAAAGACCTACCACTGACATGAACAGATACAAAGCTCAGAGCTGACGTTACTGGAGTGCATGCCGCCCAAGATCGAAGTCATGATCTTGTGCAGCATGCTTGACCGCAAATCCCTATTCGCCCTGGTTCACGCTTCAGCACAATACTACAGAGCCTATCTGGGAGCCCGAGAAATCTGGCACTCTGTCGCTGTTCAGGTGATCCGCGGTGATGGCATTGGACTCCTGGACCCTCTGGTTGTGATTCGTACACCACAGCTGGACTTGGACATCGAAGATCGGAAGGAGCAGATCACCGAGTTCCCAGAACGTTATGGACACGCCGAGACCGATTCTGGCACGTGACTCAATGTCAATGAGTCTCTTACTCTTTTGAACGAGCATCAATTCCCTCGTCGCAGATTACTTCGAGGCCATCCTCCCACGCAGACCTTTTGCTGAGAACCGACCAAGCTCATCTCCTCCTTTGACGGACCACGAGTCAAGACGTCTCTATCGAGCCTTTTGGCGCTTTGAGATCTACAGCCGAATTTTGGACTGCGAGAGGAGTGGAGGGCGCACCCTAAGCCTATGATGGATCGTTTACGGCGACGGAGATAGTGGCAATCTTTCTTTTTCTGTTTCCTCCGTGGGAAGTGGAGCAGCTGGCTTGCGTATGCGACTACGCTGAAGAACGCTATCGGGATATATTTGCATCGCTTGAAGCCGAGATAACGGGAAAACTTCCATAACCTGTGATTGACGGTAAGCTATACTACTAGGTCTCCGTTTTTCCATGAGCCGAGGAATGGTCTTGCTAATGAGTGTACAGAGGACCTAGTAGAAGATTACATCGACTACGTCTCATCTCGCGGACCAATGTTCTTACACAAAGATTTGATAGCGCCGTCACATCGGGAACTTACCCAAATTATCAGCGGCAATCTGAAAAATGCCATTGTTGGACAGCTGGGCAGCTTACGGGGGTGCTATCAGGTAGGCGAACAACCGGACGGGCAACAATTCACGCTGCAGTGGGAGTCCTCTGTGGAGGATCTGGTAGATGACCGAGCCGCCACTAAAGGGTTTATATGGGCAAGTAACGACCAAAGCGAACATACCATTGCCGACTTAGGCAGATGGGTATATGCATTGTGGAATCAGAAGAGACTGAACGACTGGGGTATGACGCGGGAGAATTTAGTTGATTGGCTTGGCCACAATTGCCACTCCTTTCAGTCTTATGAGCGTGCTGAGGGGAGCGACGTTACGAAATTCACCGACACAGACGAGGTCTGAAAGGGTGGCATCGCTGATATACTTCCTCATTCTAGTTCAATGGGATGGCTCTAACCTCAACACAAACCAATAAATAATGCTTGCATATTCACACCTCTTACGTTTCAGCCTGTCTAGCCTTCACCTTGTGATGGTCTAGCTGACATTATCCGAATACACATTAGCAATTGACAGGCAACAAGACCATACGTGATGTTCGATCCATCGAGAGCTCCAGCGTTCCAGATTCGCGTGGAACAACTTTAGTTTAGCAATTATTGTCGCTCCACCGGGAATCTAGAACAAGCAACACGAAGCTACGAGCAGAGGATGGATCATGCCTTCCGACAACCTAGGCATGGGCTTGACGCATTAGGCAGGCTGAAAATATCTTTGAGGTTACCTTTCGTATAAAACGCTCAGCAGGAAATACGTGTCATTCAAGATAATCATATTGATCGGAGCAAGCCCTTGACTTCTATGGTACAAGAAATACGCTCTGTGGCACTTCAATACAATGCCAGCACACAAAGTAACTGGTATTCGTCGCATCATCTTCTCGCGCAGAAATCATTCTAGCGTCCACCACTCTCAGCTCTCAGCAATTCTGCGACGTCGTCATCCAAATTAGCCATTGCATCCTCCCCACCGCCAAAGTCAGGATAATCATCATCTATCTTCCGCTTCTTCGGTGATATACCTTGAGTTCCCGCGTAGTGACGTGCAGGTGGCACTGATAGACTGGAGAGCAGGTCTGCTCCAGCCACTGGTGGCGCCACAGGTGGATGCGTTGGTGGAGGCGCTGATGGAGTCTGCGATGCTACACGTGGATCAGTAGACGTAGGTCGCGACCCAGAACCGCCGTTTGGTTCAAGTGATGCACCCGCGGTAAAACCAGTAGGCTCACCCTCGGGCGTCCTCGACTCTGGTGGTGGTGTAAGCTCTTCGACGTCAGGGCGCTCTGGCTCGTTTTCGCTTGGTGTAACAGCGTTCCCATTCGCCTTGGACCCGGCGCCTGGGCTCCCGTACGCTGCCTTAGGAGTTGACTCTGCAGAGATGATCCCACGCATGATACCATCTTCCACTTCTCTCTTCTTTGCCTCGATTGCGACTTTTCGAGCTACGATCGTCTCTTTCTGAGCCTCCTCAGTTACGAGAGCTGCGCGGTTGCTCTGAATGATCTTTTCAAGCCTCTCGATTAAGCTACGTCGGGCTTTGATGCTTTCAGACACGGCTCCCTCGGCGTTGGCTAGACTTTTGACCAGTGCGCTGAGGCGAGCTGCATGCACTGGTGCTGTCGGAGTGGGCTTGCTCGCATCGGTGAGCTTGTCGTACTCAGACTCGGCGGTGGGAACGGCGCTGGTAGTTGAGGCTGCTGCTTTTGAAACGGCGATTTGCAGAGGTACAAGGGGCTGGATCTCCGAGGGTGCTGAAGGACCAGATGAGCTCGAGAATAACGAGCCACCCAGAAGTGGCTTTTTGTTGGAGGCGCGTGATTTGTCAACATCTGCTATACGTATCAAATTATATGGTAGTAGATTAGGGTGCTTCAAAACGTACCATCGATGCGTGTTTCTATAGCCTCTAGAATTGTGTTCTCAAAGATCTGCCGCTGCCTCCATACTTCAACAACACGACGTAGCTTGCTCTTGACTTCCTCTGTGGCCCCCTTGTACGCAATGGCCATGGCTTCGGCGATGATGGGCGAGAATGCGTTGATGAACTCGTCTTTCCTTCTAGCTTTCGATTGCTGGGCAACTTCGTTGGCAAGGTATACGAGGTTGAGTCTCTTGTTTGAGCCAGAATCCTTAAGGCGATTGAGCCAAAGTGTGCCTGTACGGTCTGCGTGCCTCCTAGAAGTCTGAAGTCAGCAGGTGATGGTAACAATCACTGCACAGAGCCAGCCGTACCTATGGAACATGACCCATTGCGCTACTGTCACAATACTCTCTTGAGTTTCATTGAGAGCTGAGAGCTTCGCCTTGACAGCATCATCTGTGTACGCCATGTCTACAGCTCTACGATTGTTTTGTAGCTATATCTGGGAGGTATTGGTGTTGTTGTAGGTCCAAGAAGCCGTTTGAATGCGGCGGGAACACATATTAGCGCTGTCCTCAATTTAAAAAATCGATACGGACCGTGAATTTGAGATTCCTCAAAGCTTGAACACTCTTGAATCCCTTCACCCAAGATAACTCACAGCGACTCCACAACACCCTTTTACCAATCGATAGATGCTTTTCTGGACCTGAGTACCGATTGAATAATGGCAGACAGATTCCCATCTTTGGAGGACTTCTCAGAGGGTGGTCAATCGAGTCGTTGATGGGCCATAGAACGATGCTAACCTGTTGCCTAGGTCAAACCGAACCGAGGGGCAATGGCACTACAAACTTTGATGGAACCGGAGCAGATGGCGATTTTTTGACAAGAGAACGGGCCGCGCTGGGGGAGGACGCCGCTCAATTCTCATCAGCGCGTGACAATTCTGCAACTATCAAGGATGGGGACGACGACCTCTTAGGGGGTAGAGACAGCTACGGTGGAGGGCACCCGGGTGGCGAGGAGACAACAGAGTTCGAGAGCTCCTTTCCTGCAGTCGATACTCAAAACCAGGTAAGGTCAGATAGGAGCGTACGAGATGGTTCATTAATTGACATGTACTTCAGCAAGTTGGACCTGGCGGAACAATTACTGGCTCCAGTCTTCCATTCCAGCCATCACAGCCATCCTACGGTGGCTACGCAGCGCCAGAAGAGGAGTCAGAGCCTGTTCGGTTGGTTCTCCAGTTACCGACTCAGTCTTCCATGACGCAGCAGCAACTAATAGTTTACAGTCAGTGGCGAGAGGGTCGGGACCTTGGCCTTGCCGAGCGAGAAAAGATTTCTGCATCCAAAAAAGAAGAGACTGTAGCCGCCGCCCGCCGTAACATCGATGACTTCTACGAAAATTACTCCCAGAAAACCGAAAAACAAGTTGCGAGGACTCGAAAGGAGGCCGAGGAATTCCTGGCGAGTAGGGAGGACACATCAGCTGGAGGCACGAGCTGGGAGCGAATAGCGAAGCTAGTTGATTTGAGCGGAAAAGGAGCAAAGGGTGGCGCGAGTGGGACTGGCAAGGAGAAGTTCAGGGAGATGCTATTAGATTTAAGGAAAGATGAGAAGGCACCTGGAGCGACAGGGTACTGAGTGAGGGGCTTGATCTGGTGCTGTTGATCGCAGAGGCCTTAGGGCCCTGATTTGGCTGCATGGGAATAGCTACGGCGTAAGGGCGCAGAAGCAACATGGTCCCCGTGATGCAGGTCACGACACTGTATAGACAAAATCAGCCCATCTAGCTGTGAGACAACCAAGCATCAAACATCAGTGTTCTGGAACATTTTGACTCGTACCGCCGCATGTAGCCTTGCAAATTTGCTACGCAACCTCGCATAAACATCAATCATCCTTCACCATCTCTGCCATGGAAGCCCGCATGCATAGCCTCTGACCAACACAATGGTCGTCAACTACAGCAAGTGGGACGCTCTCGAGCTCTCCGATGACTCTGATATCGAAGTGCACCCAAACGTCGACAAACGCTCGTTCATCCGTGCCAAACAGAATCAAATCCACCAGCAACGTTTCGAGCGCAAACACGAAATAAAGACACTTAAGTATGAACGTATCATCAACGATGGAATGCTCGAACGCATCGATACCCTACTCGCCTCCCTCCAGAAGCACGCTTCCCAGGCCACGGGAGGGAACCCAGACGAGTTCATGATGCAGGCACTTATGGAGTGTGCGGGAGACCCAGCTAAGGATAGATGTCCGGACCCACCAGAGGGTGTCCATTACAAGGAAGAGCAGCCGGGGACGTATAGTCAAATGTTGGCGGGGTTGGTGGACCAGGTGAAGAAGGAGGCAGGAGCAGAACCTAAGGATTGGTATAGGAGCTACGTTACGGGCGTGGAGGGACACAAAACCAAGGTACAAGGACTACAGAGAGATCTGAAGAAGAAGCTTGCCGAGCTGGAGAAAGAGGAAAGCAGTAAGATTACGAGTGAGAGCATACATGAGGGTTTTAGTCAGTCATCGGTGTCAAAGGAGAAGGACAAGCCTAAGGAGCCAACGAAGACGGTCGAAGTACTGAACCCAGGGTCTGTTAAGAGGGATCCATTACGAAGGCTGGATAGTGGTGGACAGACGTCAGGTGCAGATGCGGATGTGGACGAGCCTAGGTCCAATGAAAGAGAGGACGAGACCGATATTGAGCCTACGAAGCTGGGGAAGCAATTTGCCAAGATCAAGAGTGGGGACTACAAAGAGTGTTTAAGATTCATATCAGAACACCACGAGGTTGTCAAAGAGCGAGAAACAGATGGCCTGCTGATGGAAGCCTTCAACGCTCAAATGGAGGGTAAAGGGAATTACGCAAAGCAATGCGTCCATCAAGCTCTCCTGCTCCAGTATTGCCGCTCCCTTGGTAAGGATGGTGTGGGCCTGTTCTTCAAGCGGATCACGACTCCCGGCCATAACGCGCAGAAAGTCTTCCTAGACGATGTAAACACAACTTACGCTCGTATCAAGACTAGGACGGCCGAAATAGGCCAAGAGCGCGCTGCTAACCCACAGGAGCGCGAAGTCGAACAAATCCAACTCCATGCTGTCGAGCCTGGCACCGAAATCCATATCAACGTCCCCCACCCCGACAGCGATGATGACAGTGAGCAACAAGCCCGCATCATCTTCGAGCGCTTCCCGCCTGGCCTGCAACGGGCCTTAGAGAGCGGCAGCCTCGATAGGGTCAACGAAGTGCTTGGCAAAATGAGCGTGAGTGAGGCAGAAGAGGTAGTAGAACAGCTTGGTGAAGGTGGTATGTTAAGCCTGGAGCAAGGGGTCATCGACGGCACTACCGAGGAGGGGCAGGGGAAGCTAAGAGAGTTGGAGAGGGAAGCGAGGGAAGGGAAGCAGCCAAAAGAGGTCGAATCTGACGGGGAGGATGCCGAGACTGCTGAGCAGCAGCTGAGGGATTTGCAAGTAGGTGCGAAGAAGGATGGCGGTAAGGGACCCGTAGATGTCGACGCCGCCGACCTAGACTGAAGCTGTAAGTCTTTACGATGTATGACTGAACGTGCGCAAATACAGTACGTTTTACGTTGAATTACCTCCGGAATACCATATTCGAAGCTCCATGAAGCTCCATCAACCCCGAATCTTTCCCTCATCACTACCAATATAGAGCTGGCGATTGACCAATCCTAAGAGCCTTTGATGCTGCACCTGCCCGCAGCAAATTGTAAGAAGCCTCATGATCTCGTTTATTTGTGCTCCAAGCTTCCATTGCTGTGGTGTTTTTTTATTCCTTTCCGGTTGCCTAGATGATATGGCGTGATACTTCGCAAGGTTTGAATGGCATGACAGCAGAAGTTCTGTGCTTGTAAATTACAAGATGTGCTAGAACGGTGCGGTAAGATACCGTAAGAGGGTGAACTGTCAGGGGATGATGAGGGTGGATTCGACCAGACATACGACATGAGGAGTCTGAGGTTGGTGGAGAAGGGAGGACCCAAAGGCCCCCCTTCTCCCGCAACCCCCAACCCCCAACCCCCAACCCCATGGCTTACATATCTCGTCATCGCCAAAATGATTTGCAAGGTGAGCCCTAAAGGTGCCCCGGAGCCGCCCCCGGAAGATCGTTATTCTAGCGCCTAGAATCACGCCTATCAACACTATTTGTTCGCTTAGGGGGCTAGCTTAGGGGCTACTTTGAGGGCCCTCCCTTGCAAATCATTTTGGCGATGACGAGCCTATACTCCTGAAAACACCACCAAAGAACACCTCGTTCATACAGAGCCAGTCCTGAACTCGTAAATATTCAGTGGCTGACATTTTCATTAATATTCCGGGCATGAATTCTTAGAAAACTTCAAATTCTGAACAGCTAAGCAGACTGAAGAAGTCCGTATACATATCATAATTCCCGGCACAGGAGCTCTTTCATATACCAAGATTTTGTATCTTTTTCCAACGGCAATCTTCAAAACGCTCCTGTGCTCCACTTCGATACTACGTTAAAACTCCCAAACCAGACCTTCGCGCTTACACGACAACTGGGCCGGTGCAGAGACCTTCTCGAATCAAAAACGTCCTCGTTGCATCCTCAGTCTCTCTGGGAATATTGCTAAGCTACCTCTACATCACTGGCACGCGTGCCAGCATCCATCGATGGGTCGCAGTCCCTCTTATTGGAGCTATTTTTGAGGATCCAGAGGACGCTCATATTGGCGGCCTTCGACTGCTGAAGGGACTTTACTGATTTGGCCTTCATCCTAGTGAAAGAGATCGGCCGGACGATGCCGGAGATCTGGAGACCAAAGTGTTTAACCACACGTTGGCGAATCCGCTGGGTATTACAAGTGGACTGGACAAGCACGGAGAGATCCCTACACAACTTCTAGCACTGGGTCCAACGGTCGTCGAGATTGGCGGAGTGACTCCAAGCAGGCAGAGTGGGTCAGTACCTATCGGAGTCCTTCTTACTACCTTTAAGGGTCCCGGAGGTTCTACATTGTTTTTGAAGAATATAAGCTCTTGAGACTTGCCTTACGGCATGAGAACCTAACTTTGAAGAGCAATACTGACTGCGGACTCTACTTCAGGAATTCTAAACCTAGAGTGTTCAGAATTGTCAGTCAAAAAGCTATGATTAACGTAGGTCAACTTTTCTGAGCTTTCATAATCCTTTTCTTGCGTTCCGGGAGCTATGAATTATGTCTCAAGAGGGTAAGCCCTTGAGATTTGCCTCATAGTTCCTTGCCCTGATCCAAAAGAAACATACTGATTCAGAAATCTTGTAGCGTTACGTCTGAATTCCGCCGGAGCGGCAGTTGTAGGAGCTGGCCTGCGGCAAAGGGTCCGTGAATTTGCTTATGCCCAAGGGTATGGACTTGGACAGGACGCTGAACGATTTGTTTCGGATGGCGATGCCTGTGTTCCTCGAGGCTCATTAATTAAAGGGAAGCCTCTGGCCGTTAATGTTGCGAAGAGCTCGTCTACGTCAGACGGAGATATAGAGGCGATCGGACGAGAGTATGTTATGGCAACAACCTTGCTTGCAAGATATGCAGACATCATCGTAGTGAATGTCTTCTGCCCCAACGCACCAGGCTATCGAGAATTTTAAGAAACCGAGCCTCTGACCAGAATACTTACTGGAGTTGTCAATGCAGCTACGTCGATAAATCGGAAATCAAAGCCTGCAGTTATGGCAAAGGTAAGAAAAATGTTTTACAGCCCCTGTCACCTCACCTAAAGAGCAACGCTGACTCCAAATGCTACTTTAGGTTAGTCCTGATGAAGACGCGGAAGACCAAATTGCCAAGATATGCGCTGCAGTATAGGATTTTGGCGTGGATGGAGTCGTCGTTGGTGAGCAGCTTCTGGAGCATACTGTGCCTTATTCGCTTGGGATGTATTTTCTTAGGGATCACAGCACCTACTTAATCAAGCACTGCTGACTCTGATATCCACTCAGGGAACACGAGTAAACTAAGGCCGAACCCACTCGCTGAAAGGAAAAGCTTGTCGGAAGCTGACGCTGCTATCATGAAAGAGCAAGGCGGCTACTCTGGTCCGCAGCTTTTCCATCGTACCGTAAATCTTGTGAAAAAGTATCGTCGAATACTCGATCACCCTCTGAATGGACAAAACGAATCGCAGCAAACGCAGCGAAAACCTCAGAAAGCTACGGGGAGTGGAATCGAGGCGACCATAAAACGCGATGAACAGAATCTGAAAGACCTTTCTGACCAGTCGGTTAACCAGCCCCTGTTATGCGTCCCTGAGAGGCATACATCATCCACGACAGACGGCACAGGAGCAGATAGTGCTCCAGATTTATCTGCTTCGCATCACCACGAGCAATCGTCCACATCGGAAGTATCTGAGCCAGCTGAACTCGGGGTCGATAACGGCCAGCAAGCATTGGAGGTACTGAATGCTGGGGCGTCGGTGGCCCAAATATATAGTAAATTGGATTTATTCACCACTGAGGCGGCTTTTGCTAATGAGTAGTACAGCAGCTCTTGTTCACGGCGGTGTGGGGTAAATCACCTCTATGAAGCAAGAAATGAGGGAAAACATTCGAAAGTCGCTTGAGTCAAATGTCCGAGAAAGATAGATCAGCAGTGTGAGTGGCTATTTAAATACCTAAATAACCTGGATCTTTATACTCTTGTATCGGACAGTCTTAGGACCTCTTGAGATCTAGGAGAGTACATCGTGCTTCAATCATAAGTATATTAGTTGTCACGGTATGCCAAGCTTTATGCTAAATAGGGACTAGCCCCTTGGCACTAGCCACAAACCAGCTTGCAACTCCATAGAATCCTCATTAATTCTACTATTAACAACAAACCAAACCAAATCAGTCTATTGATAGCCTTCACCAATCCTCTTCGTGACACTAATCGGTGTTTAAATTACTGTGTTCAGCTGGGTTAAAAAACGACACTCGACTTTTGCAAGCCATCATTCTCAACACTACTCCAAATAGAACACTTCTCCAAGAGATGGAACACTCTTCCAAGTAATTGAACACTTCTTCAAGAATTGGAACCTCTCTCCAAGAACTAGAACTTTCTCCTAGGATTGAACACTCCCCCAAAAGATCTGTATCTAAGGCTTCCCTTACCCACATATTTCTCCTGAGTCGCAATCTCTATCCCTAATTTGACCATCTCGAAATCAACCTGTGCTGTAATCTGAAAACTCTCGCACGGAGAGGCGTCAAGATGGGTGTCGTCAATACGAGGAAGAAAGGAGAGAGTAGTGGAAATACGGTTAGTGAGTTTCTCGCCCTTTTCCCCATACCACTCGATTCTAGATTCTCCATGGACAGGCTTGAACATTTATTCCCATTAAAAAGTCCCGAGGGATACTTGGGTCAATATATTCATGTAAAGCAGAGCCCAACGAGATCTCACTTGTTTCTTTAATTGTATATTCCTTTGTTAACAGGGCTTAAATAGAAACCAAAACGTGCCTGGCGCAAGCCATCACCGTGCAATATATGTGGGAAGGTGTTGAGTCACGGCTCAAGTTTGAAGACCCACTTGGAGACACAACATACCGTAAAGGACCGCTTGCCCTGTTTGGAACCGGGCTGTAACAGATTGTTCAAAACGGAGCAAACTCGAAAGGAGCATCAATTTGTAATTCATAAAGGCCAAAACAGAGTCGATTGCTCATGCGGAGAAACGTTCGCAACGGCGGATAAACTAAAAGAACTTCGAGATCATCATCCACGAGGAGATCATCAAGCAAACGCAAGTCAAGAAATTTCCTTGCTCAGAACCCGAATGTGGCAAATCATTCCCAACGTTGAAACGTCGAAACAGTCATGATTCGCTGGTTCATCAAGGCAGGTCCAGGGTTAGATGCTCTGAATGCGGAAAACTCTGTCATCACAAAAGTCATTCAAAGAAACACTTGGCACTTTCGCATGGCGAACGTGAAAGACATCAATGTCATGTTTGCAAAACGGTATTTGCAAGTACGGAGAAGCTTGAGATGCATATGCGGAGACAAGACGAAAGGATACAGGATTTCTGCGATAAATGCAATATTAACATTCGTGGCCACGAGACGCTCGAGACACACATGCTTCGTCATCAAAATCAGCCACACTTTATTTGCGATCACTGCAACATCCTTTTCTTCAGTCTGGGTAGCCTACGGAATCATCTTCGGAGTATCACTGGCGAGACGCCGTTTCGCTACGATGAGTGCGATCAGTCCTACTCCTCGTCAAAATCTCTTCGTCAACATAGGATATCGCTTCATGGAGCACTTCAAAACCATGTCTGCGACCACGACAACTGCGACAAAGCCTACGGACATCCTCTTGACCTTCGGGACCATAAAGCAAGTATTCACGACGAGAAAGGCTACATGTGTCCTATCTGTCAAAAATAGCAAAGATCCATTAAGAATCTCCACAAACATATCAAGGAACATAAGGGAGAGACTCCTTATGCATGCAAATTCCCAGGATGTCACTCAAAATTCGTGTACCCATACCTCCTTTTCAAACATTGTATCAATCGCAAACATTCTAAATGCTGTTCTTGTCAGCATTACTTCGACACAGCTGTGGATAGACACAAACACAAAGCAACGTGTCCTAAACATGTGTACCGTCAATGTGGAGTAAGGGGACCAAAGGAAGAGCAGGAGAACCATCAGGCCAATTGCGGTCTCAAAAACCTGTTGAAACGCGGATCAGTGCCATCAAGGGACATAAGAACCGTTGGCGATCTTCAAACAGCCGCGAACAGGCTACTAGAGTTTCTGGAGGCCTACAAGATTGAGCTTAGTGACCCTGCCGAGCGACTGTGGCCTCTGTGGGAGACCCGGTCTTCTAGTCTGTTCTTTATCGATACTGAGTACTCGCGCGACCTATTGGTAGAGATTTGCGTCATGACAACAGATGGAGAGATAATCATTGATGCTATCATTGATCATGGTACCCAGATCCAAATACTATACGATCAATTGGGAATTGGAATCGAGCGGTCAACAGTCAAAAAGGTCTATAGAAACGAGAGAGATCAGAATACCTCAGGCATGACGCTAAAACAGATCGCAGAAAAATTAATTACTAAAGGCTTTAACTCGAGCTCTACTCTTGTCGAATGGTCCTTAGGTCGCTGTGATTACTGGAAACTTTTTCGGGTGTTTTATGATCTTGGACTGGAGTACTTCATGCCTCCTAAAGCAAATAGCTGGCTTTTTTAGTAGAATTGGATGGATGTTGTAAAGCATTCGAAAGCGGCTTTGGACTGCCGCTTGTCCTTGCTTTACATAGTGTTCAAGTGACGATCCGTGGTTGCCACGGCACGCGCAGCGAGCCAAGCCAGATGCTTTGATGTTTCTCAAATTGTTAGAGCTCTACTTTGCCTGGGCTGGTGAGTTGAAGCCAAAAACGCAAAGCAGAATAAACGACTTCTTCCAGACACTGACGACTGCCGATGTTTCCGTAATTGTGGAGGATGAGTTCGACTAAGGATGGTTCACATCAGGTAAGTACTTACATTCTTGGCCTTCGAATATCTCTAAGTCCATACAGGCAATAGTCTGGGATGGCATCGGTCTAAATGGTTCAGATATTCGAGAAAAAGGGGCAAGCAGAGATCGAAAAGAGTATCCCATATTTCGGCAACAAGGGGCCCCGTTTTAAGGCTGACGTTTGGCATTTATCAATCGCGTTGCGACCTACCTACCTACCTACTGTAATTAGAAAAATCGGCTCATGTTTCAAGGCCACACCCAAGCTTTATGTGCCAAGTTACGCCGAATTCGTTGATCGGTTTTACAGTCTAAGCATACTAGGGCTGCGATTATCAATCTTCGAAGTAGTATCCTGGAGGACAACTTGGACTCATCCGCGCATTGAGCGTCCCGCGTTCAATACACATTGCGACCATCGGGTCGCTAATCGTTTCTGGAGAGCCAGTCGCTAGACTGAGCGCAAGACAGTGCTTTAAGAAAGATATCTGCTCAGGAAAGTGTACAATGGTAGCACTGCAAAATCCTCTGTTCTCTTTATTTTTAGGATCATACCGTTCACATACGTCTTAGCAGCTGCTGCGAATTCGAGTTCGAATTCTGGCTCTACTTGGTAGTTGACAAACTCTGAAGAGGATCTTTCAACAATTGACCGCGATTCTTCCACCCTGCGGGAGCGCATCGACCGAAACATGGGTCGCAACTGGTACGGTCCGCAGCATTTGCCGACGAAACATGGAGAAAACCAAAGACGAATTTGAGATCCGATGGATATATGTGTGGGGGAGACCCTGATTTGTCAAGGGTCCTCGACATCCTTGTCTGACCATTACTCGCTACAACGTTCACAATGAAGCGTACATTGCTGGCTCCCTTGCTCCTCGCCTTCAATGCTGGAGCCCGGTTGAGCCCACGGGCAGTTCCTGCTGATATTCTACAGCTAGTACAAACGAATGGATCTCTGTACGTCTCCTTGATATTTCAAATCGCTTCCACAGCTAACGATGACGGAGGACTTCTCCCGGCTCCGATCCTAACCTTCCCATTGCTCCTCGCCTGCCCCACAACGAGAAACTCGGATCAGCCACCCTGAAAGTAATGGCGTACTCCGCTCCCTTCATATCAAGCTACAAAATCCTACCCTGCTTGGTCGATATGCTACGCACTTCTTTCAATGCTGTGTGGGAGGACGAGAAGTCGGACCATGATGTCGAAAACAACGAATACAACTGTCAGCTAAACGGCTTGCAAATCAAAGTTGCAGGCACCCAACTTACGCCGCCCTTGCAGTATGATGATTTGGTGACGCTGGCGAACTTGATATTGCAGTTTCAGCAGCAATTTACAATGCCGGGCTTTCAATTCCAGTATATTCTTAGTGGGAAGATATATGGCAATGGACAAGTGTTGATACCGTTTACAACAAATTATTCGACAGAGGCTACAATGAAAGATTAAGGGGGGAGAGATGTGGAACGAAGGGGCTGTACCCGACCTTGCCCATGTGCCAGTCATGTTAGCACCTAGCCAGGCTTTCTATGAGAATAAAGGGCAGTCTTGAAAGCCAATGCAATTCACTTGACCAAAGAATACCCTCAAGCAGCAAGGTGGGCATATAAGCATGATCTAGAGCCACCGAGTACCTCGTCGCGATACATCTTAAGCGCTTATGAATAGATTTTTTTGGTCTTCTGTACTGATATGCGGCAGGTTTCGGGCTCTTTTAGCCTTGCAGCTGTCACTTTTCCGAGAGCCCGCCTAGCCAGGTGTGAAAATAAGTGATCGTTTTGAGTGCCAGCGCTTTCGAAATTGGCCTTCATTTGGGCTTGCAGCCAACGATTTACGCTATCACTTTTTTAGCACCTGTATCCTATGCCCTTGAGGCTCTCGAAATTTCGCAATTGTTAGTTATTTTGACACAGCCCGGGGGAAGTAAAACAATACTAAGTCCGCCTTTCTACTACTCAATTCCAGATGATCTTCCATCGATTCTCAAAAATTGACGTAGCGCTTTTCGATGTTTTGGAGTCTAAACTTATTCTCGTCCCTTTCCTATGCCCTCGGCACCCTGGGGTTACTAAAGCTTGATCAGGACGTCGAATGAAAACTCAATTGACGCCGGTCTGGGACGCATTTACGCGAGAAAAGCTCAGGCATGAGAATGTTATCTGTTTGGGTCAAAAGACGGCACAGATGGTGAGGCGAAACGTGGCCATTAGGGGCTTAAGGACCAATGCCGTTGGTCAAGCATGACACCAACATACTGATCCTCTGGCTAGCATCTTAGTACAGATGTCTGGGGGAGAAAGGTTGTCTCGCGGAGATGCAGCCGGAATCCGAAGCACAGAAGTAACGCGTTGTGATTGGACAAGCTGCCAGGCCCACGAGTCTGGCCCAAAGCAAACCTCTGGAGTCTTTCCGCGAGGTAATTCTTGACAATACGGAAACAGAGGGCGAGCAGCGACTCCACGTCCAATTGGAGAGGTGCCTCACAATATCTATACCACCCTGAAGGTCAGCCCTCAAGCAACACAAGCAGAGATTAAACGTGCAGCAAGAGCCAGACGCATCGGTTGCCACCCAGACAATTTGCAACGAGGAGGGGTCTCAAAGGAACGAGAGGAGGAGATCGATGAAGAGGCGAAGTTAGTAGGATGGACGTGTGACACTTGTCCGTGTCAGCGAACCTACTTGCGACATAGATTAGGCTCCAAGCTCACCGTAGGGACATCGGAAACCTGGTTGCGACGTTTCCCAAGTGATAATTGAAATTCAGGAGATATTCTCCTAAATTCGGGTCGAAAACACTCGCAACGACATTCTCCTCCACTCATCAACACTTCTGTATTATGAATCTCGGCCTCGCTACATCTCGCAACTCACTCTTCCTTCAGTATGACACTCGTCAATTCTTAGACCTGTTTGAGATATTCACGTCCCGTAGCGCCTAGCTTTGTGGTGAACGCGTTAGTGTCAAGCTTTTCAACTCATCATTCTGACTATCTGACAATATGACTAGTGTATGAATTCGCTTCCAGTGTTGGAAGGTAGGAGCTCGACACTTTGACATCGTTGCAAGATGATCATTGTGCCATCACTTTTCTTCTCATTGAGGAAGATCTTGTAACACGCTACACTAGACACTTGTACCAGTGTTCATTGAATTTTGACAGCTGTGTAACAAATTTCTATGGCAGCTGAACTTAAAAAGCTACAGATACACAGTTTATCACGCCTACTTTTGTAAAGTTATTCCTTCTAAATCGAGTCGACCACGGTATCAGCATCGCCACTTCCATCAACATGTCCGTACACCCAAATCAACAAATACACTCGGACAATCACGCATCCAACGACAGACCTAAGGAGCCCTCAATCATGACTCAAGACGAAGGCGACGAGCTACATCCCGATTTCGACTTATTCTCAGAGACGTACCCAAAGCAATACTTCTTTTACGGCTCCCTCATGGAGCCAAAGATGCTCGTCAATCTCCTTGGGCTCACTGCAGATCCAGAGCTACGCACAGCGCTGGTAGTGGGCTACAAAACTATGATGTGGGGACCGTTTCCGGCTCTCATCCACAAATCTGGGGAGAGTGTCATGGGTGTGGTCTACAGTGTTCAAAGCGCCGAAGGCGAAGCAAACCTACAAAGATATGAGTCGACCAATTACGCACCAACCTCTTGTGAGATGGAATTTGAAGATGGCACAAGGACTAGTGGCTCGACTTTCTTGTGGGTTGGTGACCAGAACGACTTGGAGGAGGGCGAATACGATTTTGAAGCGTGGCAAGCTGAGGAGTGGGGAGAAGAAGAAGAAGAAGAAGATGGCGGACCCCCCACAGTGGGAGCTTGCTCTACCGAATCGTGAATGGAATGAGAATTGGCCTGCGTAGTCACCACTGAGGTATGATACTTAGATAATACGATTCTCCCTTGAAAGAAAGTAGACACGATTCAACCATGAGATGCTCTCTAACTAGGTCGTCCAAACGATGTTAAGCACCCACGGAGGTTTTGAAAGTTTATGTGTACAGTACTGTCAAGCTTTCGCTTGTGGGTCCATTGTGTGCTGTTGTGTTCGCTTCTGGGTCTCGAGGAATATGCAACGTGTCATAATGCCCCTGCAAAGGGATCGGTACTGTAAGCTTTTGCCCAAGGACTGCTGGGAATACAATTGGGTAAAGTCTAAGATCACGCGCCATGGTGAGGCATCTTGATTCACCACGCCTTCAATTTTCTCTCGAGACGTCAATTCAACCTCCGGATATTTAATAGAAAATCTCGACCTCGAGATTTCTGTGGTAAGGCACTTTCCGGAGGCTTTCTTCGGGTTCTTACCCCGAAAGTACCCTCAATACGTGTCTTACTATTCATTCTTGTGTCTTAAGAAGTATGCTGACTCCGAAATGTGCGCAGGTCTCCATTGCATGCGCCAATAAGTTTGCAAGTTGAGTTTTGCCTTGGCTCTGCCTAGCATGAGCTGTTCATGATTGAGGATTTTAAAGCTCGGTATTGGCTTTGCTCCGAAGAACTGCCTACAATTCTCTGGAAGTGCTCGCGACTCCGCTGTTGCTCGCAGGTCTCTAACGAGCAAGTCTTGTATTGTGTTGAGGGCATATTGAATCGGGCTTGAGCAGCAGAGGAGATATTTCGGCTGTAGAGAGGGGTGACCAGGTTTGGAGGCGGCGCAGACAATACTATAACATGATATAGTTGCCTGTATCGTAGGCCGGCCCTGTATAGGATTTCTTTGCGAGGCTGATCTCCTCTTCGTCTCTTTAATCCGTTGGATTTGGGCCTAGTGGCTCTTGGCAAGGGGGTCAAACAGTCTCAACTCCATAGACCTTCTAATAAAACAACAACAATGATCATTCTGAATATCAACGTAATCAGACGTGGCAGGCTGTTTCGTGGGGCAACGGAATGAGGATTTCTCCACACCCATTTCTTGATTCATCTCCTGATCATTTTCTTGGCGCTTTTGTTGGTCTTACTCCTGGTAGGGTGGTGGCGCGGGCTCAGTCACACCTGCCGAAGGGGTGGGTCTGGATTCCAAGCACAGTCAGTCCATCAATTACTCCTTCACACGCACTAATAGATTTATTCAGTTTGCTCTGAAGTTGGTAACGATATTTTTTATCCACGGATGAGGCGATCATGTAGACAAAGGGAGTGTCTCTGTAGCACCTCCCTTATATAATTATAGGGTAGTATTTTTCAACGTTTATTAACGAGGTTGTGGATAATCACATTACGGTGCTGTATTACAAAAAATCTAAACTTTATGAATAGCTGATAAGGCTACTACCTATTATTGTAATTTAATGTTACAAACAGCAGTTACTGCGTGAAGCCTCATGTGCTTTGACTGATTCGCAATCTAGGCATCTCTCTTCATGGCAGCGCGACTTCACCTCCAAATATCACGAATTTTGGCCCAAACCCTTTTCCAACTTCTAGGGCACGACTAAGGGATTGGCCTTCACCTAGAAGCACGATGTTCTCTGGATACAACTTGCCCAGCAAGGCTAATCGTACCACAGGGTTTGCAGCCTGAATAGCATGCAGGCCGGATTCACCTGTACTAGATGTGGAGGTGACGAGGTTAGGAAGTGATAGTACCTCAGAAGCTTTGTGCCAGCGGCATGTGATTCGCTCGGGGGACGTAGTGCCATCATTGTCCGTTGGAGATACACGGTAGGCGTACTTTAGGCCACGGGAAATCTGTCCCAGATCGACCGAGAATTGAGATCGATCTTCCAAGGTCCCACAGAGTTTGATCAAGCGGACCGCTGAGGAGGGGCTGGCACCAGCTGGCGAGTCGAAGTCTAGAGAGCTTGATAAGATGGAGGAGACGGTTGATGAGTATTCAGCGATAGAGTCAGAGGGCAGCCCCAGCAACGTTCTAGCAGGTGTATCGATCTTCTCTCTAGGCACTGAGAAATAGTCTTTGTCCTCATAATCGAAGAGAAGCTCTTTATGCTGCGAATTATCTATGACGGCGGGTATGTATCTTAGAAGAATTGAGGAAGTTCCTGCGAGTAGCGATGCGGGCAAAACGAGACCTCTGGCGTATTGGAATCCATAACCCCCCACCGGTAGACCGGGAGCCATCAGAATCTTCGCGACGTCCAAAAGTGTCGTTCGCTTGATCTGAGCATTCATGACCTGCATCAAGAAATGCGGCCGTATGTTTTCAAGAGGTCGTGTTCCTTGCGACGAGTCCGACTTTATGATCAGCTCTACCTGATCGAAATTCTCAAAGGGAAGTAAGCCATCGCGGAGGAGCACGAGTTGATGAAGCCATTCATTGTAGACTTGCATCAGGTTACCATTGCTTCGGGGTCCGATGAGAAGACCAGCAACGTCGTGCATCCACAAATGGCCTTCGCAAGAGCTTCGGATGGAGAGCTGCGGGTTGGTAGAGGTTGATTGGGGGACTTCTTGGGCGTAGCGGACAAGAAGGCTGCCAATACGCCGAGCTTGGCTTGCTATGTCTATACGAGCTGGATTGCCGTCGCTATTGGCCCGTTGACTTAGAGGAAGTGTAGATTCTCGAGAGTCAAGGGAAAGACATGAGCGAAGGCCATCGATCAAGACTTTGCGTGATGATTCACCCCCGGGCGGGTCGTGACCGAGCTGGATCAGCAGAGATTCGAAGAGGGGAGAGAGTTGATCAACAAGTTGCTTGGGCGTGTATGTGCCTGGAGGAAAGCGCCATATCGAAGAATTGCCATATAGCTTGTGCGTGGGCTGAGAAGAGGTCGTCTCAGTCGGCAGCGGAATTGATCGTTCAAGAACAAGGTCTTCAAGGCCAGAGATATGATAGAAATGTTTAGTAGCTGCCATCCTAGATGGTGTCCGCAGGAGATTGTTCCTGCAAGGGAGCCAAGGATCGATGAAATAGCTCCAGGTTTTCGAACTTGATGAGAATGCTGGCGCGAGTGGGACTGGAGACAACGATCGCAGACAGTATCGTTACGATGGTAAGGAAAATGGCTAAGATGTATTTGGTCTCGTATTTGTCGTGTTCTTTGTTATTCGAGTGAGCCATGCGCTCATCAAAGTTAAAGTACCTTCACTTAATGTGGGTGGGACGTGGTCCGTATGTCGGACATACAAGGTAGGTGACCACCATCTCCGAGAAATCACGTGACCCGGAAGGGATGTACGAAAACCGATAAGATCGTTGAAGTTAGTAAGCTCTAGAGAACCGATGTCATCCTTCCGGGCGTGGCCAATTATTCAGGACCATCCCTGGGGAGATCTGACTGTAAGCTAGGGCCTGTGGCCCTCTGCAGCCGTTTCCCCTGCCATAAGATGATTCGAATAAATTGACGTGACCTTCTCTGCCTGGGCTGCGTTTTTCAATCGAAGGAAGTTCCATCTCAAACGCTCGCAATCCGCCCAGCCCTTTCTGTAACTGCGGTTGCTCCCAATGGAGGCTCTCCCACAACAAGTATTGGAACCTTTTCCACCGCAAGTCAGAAGCAATGCATTTTCGGGCACCGAAGGTGTATATATGCTGCCTCATCATCTTCAAGAGATTAATCGCCTTTAATGTTAACATCGCTTTATGAAAAGCACAGCAGATGGCATTCAACTTGTGACACCGCTACCTTCGGAGCGAAAGAACCTTTGTGTCCTTGATTGCGGCTGTGCCGATGGTCTGTCTCCCCACAATGTTTTGTCAATCTACTTTCCGTTGTGTAGGACTTAGTCAGCAATCAATTTTTCATCTCGCTGCAGATAACGGTAGTGTTCTCCCTTGTGATTGCAATAGCTGACGATAGTGCCATGTGCCGCGTCTGCATTCTAGGTACTTGGCTGCTCGATTTGAAAAGTCAACATCCAGATCAAGATTGGGAGCTGCATGGCGTAGACATTGGTTCATCTCTCTTCCCCCCAAGAACGTCTGAGCTCAAATTACGACAACACGATATCAAGGCGTGTTTTCCCCCAGCCTGGGGCTGGCATGATCATTTTGACGTGATCCACCAGCGCCTGCTAATTTGGGGCCTTCCTGAGTCTGTCTGGCCACTGGTTCTCCGCAACCAGCATGATGCTCTGAAGGATCCAGCTTGTCGAGGCCGAATGGATCGATCCAATGAATCCACACCGCCTTCCTGAATTGTATAAACACTCACTCATGCAACAATGGAGCACGAGCACATTCGGCATGGACGTCCACATCGCCTATAAACTTGAGGGAATGTTGAAGGACGCTCGCTTCGTCAATGTCCAGAAAACGCAATTTACTCATGGGTATGGCGCCTTAGCCCAAAGCCCAGCTCAAGCAAATCCTTCGGCGGAGCTGTACGTTGAGTGCTTCCGTAGTGTGGACGCCAAGATGCCTCCTGGTATGTGCTTCGCCTTCCCTCTACTATTCTGTATATTTTTGTTCTCCGATTGCGCCGACATCGCCCAACCCCAAACGAGCCGAAATGAGAGTAAGTACTGACTAGCAACAATACGACAGATGATATTCCCGGCGTCGCGAAGAATCCGCAAGAGATTCATAACTTTTACATCGACTGGAGGTAGAAATCAAGAAATATGGCTACCAGCCAAAATTGAATTTCGTCATTGCTCAGAAGGCTTCATGATGGTGTAAGGTAGTGTAGAGCAATGTCTTCAGCCGTGTATCTAGTCACATCGTATACATCAATAGATATTTCGTTGCAGTCGTTCGCACATGGATGTGCTTCGAAGATCTTGGGCGATGGGCGTGTGAGGGGGTTTCGAGGCGCTAGAAGGCTTGAGCGGTCTAGCGGCCAACTGGGGGGCGGGGGGTCTACATAAGTGATTACTTTTAGGGCTCTTCATCCTATGTATCATCCTGTTAGAGTATAAACCCGCCCGCTTTGTACAATTCCTCTTTCTCTTTCTCTTTCTCTTTCTCTTTCTCAATCCTTCATCTCCTCTGATCACTCACCATGACGTCCTGTACCACCGTTGTCAATAAAATGCCGCTGCTGCTTCAGATCTCTTCCCTGCAGCAATGGTTGCCCTTTCACGACATTTCACGCTCAATAGAGAGAGCCCTTTGTGCGCAAGATGACGGATGGCGAGTGGATCGTGCATGGAATTCAAAGGCATCCTCATCAGAAGTAGAAAGACGAGGTAGAATGCACAGAAGACATAGTCAAGGCGGCATCTGAAAAGATGGCAGCCACTGTGCGCACGATGTTTACGCCATTAGCGCGACTTGAGCAAGAAGCACCTTAGCAATGCACATGCTTGTGATAACCATGAAGACTTCGATGTCTACAGTATTCTCTCATTCACACTTGTATCGATATAATCTATGTTGAATCGTTCTCTCATGGATGGTATCGGTGAGTCCGTTCTGCGTGCTTCTTCGGAGTTGCGTGTCCTTTTTCGGAGTTGGGTGGTCTTTTGTATTACAAATGCTGCCCTTTTCCTCTTTGGGCTAACGCAGATTCGATGTACTCGGAAGTGCATTATCGAACATCTGAATCTCCTATTTCTATAATAGACGCAGTTTACTACCTCGAGGCTTCTCAAGAGGAGCCATTTTGTTTTCAAAAAACGTTCTCCAAGACTGTAATTTGAAACCCTCACCCTGCTAGCTGGCGTCAATCTCCATTTGGCTGAACAAGAGGAGACTATCATCATGGCGAGTCAGGGTGATCTCGATCGTCCGACCTCAGACCGAGAAGAGGAGCTCGATAAGGGCGATTTGGGCGTGGTGAAGAGGCTCCTTCAAGGCCAGAGCGCTGGAGAAGCAGCCAAAGAGATCGGTGTCAGTTTTCGTCAGCTCAGTGTCGCTGCTCCGAATACTGGCACGGTATATGTCAAAATTCTTCCGAAAGCTATCCTCGACACCTTCGGATTCGACCAATTTAACTTTCTAAGGAGTCGCCTCTTCCCCACAGGATTTTCCAAATCCGGCAAGGAGGATGCGCGGAATATCTTATCAGACTTTACGGGAATAGTTAAGCCGGGTGAAATGCTTTTTGTGCTAGGTCGACCAGGCAGCGGCTGCTCAACTTTTCTTCGCACGGCTGCAAATCGGTCAACGCTCGATGTGACGGGCGACCTCTCTTTTGCCAACATAGCTGCTCCTGAATTCGGAATATTGCACCAGCGGGAAACGATCTATTTGCCGGAAGAGGATAGGCATGTTGCAGCTCTTAGCGTTAAAGAGACTATGAGATTTGCTTTGCGCATGAGCTTGCCCTCGAAGATCCGTACTAATGACCTGATCGAGGATCTGATCGTAGTGATGGGAAAGATGTTTGGTTTGGAACATGCGCTTGACACCCCCGTCGGCGGACAGTTCTTCCCAGGTGTTTCAGGGGGCGAGCGAAAACGGTGCGTTCCATTTCTTCCACCACCAAATCATCCCAGCTGACGATCTGGATCTCAGTGTGTCCATTGCGGAAGTGCTCGCAGCAGGGTCTTCTGTTCAGTGCTTCGATAACTCTACTCGCGGTCTAGACTCCTCCACGGCCCTTGACTTTGTCAAAGCTCTACGTCAATTGACGGACGTCGGCAAGAAGACCACACTCGCAACCCTTTACCAGGCTGGAGAGAACATTTACAAATATTTCGACAAGGTTTTACTCATTGATCAAGGCCACGAAGTCTTCTTCGGCCGTGGCGATGAAGCTAAAGCATATTTCGAGGACTTGGGCTTTGTGCCAATGCAAGGGGAAACAATCGCAGAATTTCTGACAAACGTCACTGATGCTGGTCAACGAAAGACTCGTCCAGGGAGCAAAGCCGACACCATCTCGAGCCCTCAACAGTTGGCAGCAGCCTTCAGAGAATCAGCAACATTTACAAGGCTACAGAGCGAGATGAGCCAATATGAAATGCAACTTGCTGCCCAAGAATCGCCCATACCGAGCTCTTCATACAATTTGTCCTATTCTTTGCAGGTTTTTGAATGCCTGCGAAGAGATTTTCAGCTGGTCAAAGGCCAGAGACGTGTTTACTACACAAAGTGGGTCACAACACTCGTTCTCTGCTTCACTGTCGGTAGTCTGTACCATGACTTGACCGCGACAGCGCAAGGCGCTTTCACCCGAGGCGGCATTTTGTTTTTTGCCTTGATATTGAATGCATGGCTCCAATTCCCTGAGCTCTTTGACGCACACACTAATCGTCCTGTTCTGGAGCGGCAAGGTCAGTCCAGCAGCGAAGATAACAGTTCAAAGCTTGTACCCTCAATGCTAACATTGCGAAGCGGCCCTCAATCTCTATCGGCCGTCTGCGGTTGCCTTTGCTCGAGTCTTGATGGACTTGCCACTTATCGCCTTTCAACATGGACTGTTCATCTTGCCTTTCTACTTCCTGGCCAAACTTCAAGTAGATGCCGGAAAATTCTTCTTCTTCTACTTGACGCTGTTCCTTTCAACCGTCAACTTCAGTAATCTTCTGAGAGCCTTTGCATATTATGTGTCATCATTGGACGACTGTGAGTATTTCAATAAACATTGTATGATCCAGATAAGGCTAATCTCAGGTCTATCGCTAGGTTTTCGCTACGGCGGTACAGCGTGCACAATTTGCATCTTGTTCGCCGGCTTTCTTATCCCTCCAGCCAACTTGCCTAAAACTTTCGGATGGCTCCACTATGTGGACCCGTTGTTCTATGCGTTCGAGAATGTATGTTTTTAGCATTCGTGGTTTTGCAAAATTTCAGCTGAAATCCGACTTCAGGTATTTGTCAACGAATTCTCTGGTCTCAGTATTGCCTGCGAAGGTAGCTATATCGTCCCTAACCTTCCGAACGTTGATCCACGGTATCAAACTTGCAACATTCAAGGCGCGCAACCAGGCCAGGCCTCGGTCCCTGGAGCTCAATACGCGGAAGCCTTCGGATGGCGCTTTGATCACCGTTGGCGCAACATCGGAGTCCTGATCGTGATAGCATTGGCCTATGTGCTAGCTGCAGCATTCGGCAGCGAAGTGATGAGATTTACACCACAGGGTGGCGCTCCCATCGTATATGCCAAGAAGTCGAGCAAAGCCAGAGGCTCCGCGGAGCAGGATTCGGATGTCGAGAAAGTAGCTGACATCCATCTGACCAGCGATATTTCGTCAGCATCTGAGGCAGGCAAGGTCAGCCATGATGGCCCGGCACTGACATGGAAAGACCTCACCGTGAATATCGGCGATAAGCAGATCCTGAAAGGTATCAGTAGCTATGTAAGACCAGGCGAGTTCATTGCAATTTGTGGAGCTAGTGGAGCAGGCAAAACAACACTGCTCACAGCTCTGAGTCAGACAAACTTTGCTGGCAAACTTGGAGGCGAGATGATGTTTGGCGGAAAAGAGCCAGGCAGAGCCTTCAAAAAGGCCACAGGTAAACAGCATTTCCCGTGCAAATCCTGTTGACGTTTACGTTGGCGTAGGCTTTGCTCAGCAAATGGATATACATGACGGAACTGCAACTGTGAGGGAGGCACTGGAGGTTTCTGCTTTATTGCGCCAACCCAACTACTACAGCAGAGGCGACAAATTGGATTACGTGAATCACGTTATAGATCTTTTGGATCTTCGAGAAGTGCAGAATGCTCTGATTGGCGACGAGCAATCAGGACTAGGGGTAGAGCTGACGAAGCGAGTCACGGCAAGTGCGAGCATCATCTACGGATATTACAATGAAGCTGATCTTTTAGATTGCGATTGAACTTGTCGCTCGTCCCAGGGTCTTGTTTGCGGATGAGCCAACCTCTGGCCTCGACTCGCAAGGAGCCACGCATATTGTTGATTACTTAAGGCGCCTCTCTCAGAACGGTCAAGCTGTACTTGTTACTATACATCAACCTTCGGCATCTTTATTCGCCAAGTTCGATAGGTTCCTTGCCTTGTCTTCAGAAGGAAGGCAGCTCTAGTAAGAATTGCTGACTCTAGTCAATCAAGGGCATGGACTAATTCTACTATAGCTTTGGCCCTGTGCAGTCCGTACTACCGTACTTTGAGCGATATGGCGCAGTCACTCCCCCGGATACCAATCCCGCTGAGTTTGTGTTAGAAACTGTCGGTGCTGGCATAAACGCTCGCAAAGACGAGAAAGGAGCAGATTGGGCTACCAAGTGGAGCGAGTCTCCCGAAGCTGAAGCTGTTGCTAGCAAGATCACCCAAATCCAGAAGCAAGGCTCATCACTGGAGGACTTCGAAGACGGAAATGTTGAGAACTATAATGGCTCTCTCTTCCTGCAGACCTGGCTTTTGACCGTCAGAATCATGAAGAACCAATGGAGGAACGTTCCGTACATGTATTCTAAGATCTGGGTCCACATCATTAGCGCGATCTTGGTTGGCCTGACTTTCTTCCAACTTGGGACTGGCCCACAAGATCTGCAGAACCGGTAAGCTGGTCCTGGTGCTCCTGTGAGCAGACTGTTCTGACGTTATGATATTCAGAGCCTTCAGTGTGTTTTTCATCGTGTTCCTTGTTAATTCCATTGTCAACACCATATTGCTCCGCTTCTTCGTTGCCCGTCTCTACTGGGAGTTCCGTGAGGGGCCTTCCAAGATCTATAGCTGGGTTGCCCTCTGCAACGCCAGTATACTAGCGGAAATGCCGGGTGCACTGGTCTGTGGAGTTGTGTATTACCTGTTGTGGTATTTTCCCAGCGGTCTACCACTTGGAGAATCTGCTGGTTATGTTTTTCTGACTGTCTTGACATACGAGTTCTTTCAGGTAAGGCTTTTTTGCCCGAGCGGAGCAGAACAGAGAAGTGAAAAGGCTTACGGTCACTAGGTCCTCTTGGGTCTCTTGATGATGGCTTTAAGCCCAGATCTTGGTGTCGCCGGTAACGTTCTGGTCTTCATGGTCTGCACAATGAATTGGTATAACGGGCTCATTGTCCCTTACGATCAGATCCAAGTGTTCTGGCGCTACTGGGTAGGTACTTTCCTCTGTAATTCCTGGGAGTCTAATGTAAACGCGTCCAACAGCTCTACTACCTCAACCCCTTCACCTATCTTCTTGGCGGTCTCTTGATGGCCGTTACCGAAGGTTTGCCCGTACACTGTGCAGATTCTGATCTGCGTACGTTCAACCCACCGCCCGGCGAAACTTGCGGCAGCTACGCCGGGTCCTGGGCAAGCTCGGCATCAGCGCAGCTACTCAATCCTTCTGCGACTGATTCTTGCAGCGTCTGCGTGTGGACGAACGGCGACCAATATCTCGAACAATTTAATCTTGGTCCAGATAAATGGGGTGGGATCTGGGGTTACTGGGGAATATTCGTGGCTTTCACTTGCTCGAACTTGATGCTCGTGTATTTCTTCACATGGGCAACTAAGATCAAGAAGTGGAAGGTCTTCTACTTCTTTTAGATCAAGTAGTAGGGCATGCGATGTGGCTTGCGTGCGGCATGGAAAATTTAGGATCAGGTATTGGGTATCTAATCGTACCGAGAGCGAAGAGTTGATAAGATGGCGTCCCTGCTCTAGGACAGCAAAGAGCAATTTCTTTTGGCAGACATTGATTCACTACTCTATGCATTGTCCAATGCGGAATTTCTCTTTGACCGTTGTAACCCACATTTTTGAGTGCCTTGGGAGGTTGATCCTCTGGCGGACTAGAATACCCTAAGACATCTCGCCGTTAGCGCCTAATGCGAGGCTCATTGGGGATGCCTGGACATCGAATAGACGATGGCCAGAGGATGATAAACGATACTCTCTTCGACTGCATGGCACACAAATCGTCCAGAAAGATCAATCATCGTTTTCCAGGAACCCTTGTCGACAAGACGCAATGAAGCCATAAAATCGTGAAAAAACTACTCGAACCAGACGCATACGATGCTCACAAGCTGTCAATTTCAAGCAGCTACACAAGTCTATGTTGATACTGGTCCGATGCGTGGACATCTCAAGTATTCTCTAATCCTTACCAGGCTTTGAACATATTTACTCATGCTTCACACCTGTCGTTGCCCTCAATGATGATGTATTGAATTGAAAATACGATGTCGTAGATACAAAGAATTAATATAGTTGTCTTCGCCGATTGCCACTTACTCACATCTTTGTTCGCATCCGCAAGCACTGACCTAGACCTCCTCTGCCAATCCATATTCTTGGCCCAGGCCCTTCTCTCTATCTCGCGCCATACTATCCTCCCAAGTCTCGGTGTTCTTTCCATCCTTATGCAATTTCGCCAGCCTTTCCACCACATGCTTTCCCGCATAGACCGGTTTGTAATTCTTCGGGTTATCGACCGTGCAACACGAGAAAATAGGCTCGATCAAAGGCATCTCGATTCGGATGCCCGAACCAGGCAATGGGAGTAGCGAGCGGGAACAATCTCTGGGATCTCGGCGATAAATCTGGAGAAAGTGCTGAGCTCAATGACGCGATGCTCCGTCGATTTGAGGGTGTCGTTGAACCAACGGGCTAGGAGGTCGCCGACATTGACAATGGCTGCATTGGCCATGGGAGGTGCATCGACATACTCACCAGCTTTGTTTCGGACTTGAAGACCGCCATTGGAATCATTGAATAGCAAGGTGAGCGTTCCATAGTTGGTATGAGGACTTGCCCTAAATCGATCTTTAAATTATTGACCGCTCGTCTCGGGATAGTAAAGCACTCGAAAGAAATGGTCCCTCTTTTCAACATAAGGCAAGAAAATCTCAGGCTTCAAATCCACCTGCTCTGCAAGTGCCGCGAAGAGTTCCAAATGGACTTCATGGCACTTTTCTCAGAACGCAGTCATGTCAATGCGAAATTCTGGCCAGTCCGATGGCCATTGGCTCGGCCGAGTTGGATCACTGTCATGGCCGATGTCGAACGCCTCTTTCTGGTCAGACTTGCTTTTGTCGCCGGAAGTCCGCTGGGGAGAAAACTAGCCATGGAAGGCTTCTGCTTCTCCGGTCTCGATATTTACTTTTTCGGAGTCTGATTGGGCAAAGAAACGCTTTGCATGGTCGAAAAGCTGCTGCTGAGCTGCGGGTGGGATTGAGTGGTTCTGCAGATAAACAAAGCCTACATTCCGGAGGGCATCATAGAGTTTTTTCTGCTGCTGAGTCTTGCTCGTCTCACTAGCTTCTGAGTCCTTCGAAGTCCTGAGTCTGACCAGCTTGACGTACTCGACCACTGGTAGTAAAAAGGGGAAGCGCCTGCCAAGACGGTAGCCATGACGGCGTTAAAGGATGAGATTGACTGTTTGCAATGTTCTGATGACTTTGGTGGACAACGAATCTGCTATTTCACTAATGGGGACATCTCTTACTCTACAGTGAAGCTATGGGCGCATGGCTATTGATACTCACTTATCAATATATAGGTATACCGTAGCGTTGCTCCGATGCCTCGATTGACTCGAAACACTTTCGTCATACCATCTGCATACCAATAGTGGGCGGCTTTATCCTTCGCCACTTCAGACGCTCTGTATGCACGTGTTCTGCCACGCTTACGTTGTGTTATGGAAACAAGCTAAGATTCGGTCGGCGAAGTATGCTAGACCGATTGGTACTCACGGGCTGCCTAGACACAGATAACATACTTGCTTTGCAACAGTGATAAAGCCTGCATATTAACTGTTGTGAGCGAGAAGGGAAGACCCCCGACTCGGTCACACCCCTAAGTCGGACACCCTGTGATATCTTCACAACCGTTGGTTTTAGTATTCGAATTCCGCGTACAAATTTATAGCAATCACTAACTCCTATAACTTCCGTATTATGACTTTTATTTATACTCGCATACTACGTTAGTTATAATAATCTAGTCGTGTACTCCCTTAAAAGATCCTTAGAGCCGGACTCTAGAGTAAAATAATTGAAAATTCCGAGTATTTAACTCTATAGAGTATCCGACTAAAGAGTATAATCGAGTTAGAGATTATTTCTTCTATCGATATATCTAGGGTTTTTAATTTAGTAATTAAACGGAGGATTTAAAAAAGAGAATTAATTCTCTTTATTATTTTTATAAAATCCTAATCTTAAAGAGCTAGACTATTTTTTATTATTTAATATATTTAGTTTCTTCTAGAAAAAAATTCTTCGAATTATATTATTTATAGTAAAAATAAAGTTTAAAGAAAGAAAAGAAAGTTTTAATTTTTTAAAAATAATATTATTAATTTCTAGAGGACTAGGTTTTATAGGAAGAAATAAAAATAATAATAAAATAAAAGAAAAATAACTTTTATCTCTTTTTTTAAATTAAAATAATTAAAAACTAGAGATTTCGTTTATTTTAGAAAATATACTTTTATATTTCTAATTTTTAAAATATATTAAATCGACGTAATATTTAATTCCTTTAACGAGAAATACTAAAATCTTTATTAATACTAGAGAGTATATCTATAAAAATTAAAAAATTAAAAAATTATATATTATTTCTTTTTTTTTAAATTTTAATTAAAGTTAAATTTTTTTTTTTATATAAAGTTAATTACTTTTAAATATATTTATTAATAATTTATATATATCGACGATAAAAAAAATAATTTAATAATGAATTTTATTAATATATTTTTAATACTACTCGACGTATTTCTCTAAAAACGAATATAATTAAAAAGTTAATATAATAATAAAATTTAATAAATACGGTTTTTCTATTTTTTCTTTATCGGTAAATTTTAATAGTAAATATTAATATATTTTAAATACTATTAACTTTACTAGAAAACCGTCTATAGATTTATATTAAAACTCTATATTAAATACCGACCCGAGATTTAATAGGATTAATAAGTCGGGGTTTCGGGTAATAAATTAAAATTCCGGGAAAATTATTTTTAGTAAATAATACTAATTATTAATAAGTTTAGTAGGTTTAATAACTCGATAAATCGTTAATAATTTAAATATTAAACGAATAGGCCCATTATATACCCTTTAATATATATATTTATATACGTATTAATATACGTTATAGTATAGGTTATAATATAGGTTATAATATACTCTATAGTATATATAATAACGTACGTAACTTACGTATACTATTAAATAGTATACGAATAATATATATAAAGGTATTTTAAATAGTATACGATATATACTCCCCGTTATACTACGGAATAGGGAAGGAAAGAGAAGAGAATAACCCCCGCTCCCTTCCCTTCTAGTAGGGAAGGGAGCGAAAGGGAAGGAGTAGAGATTACTAGGGAAGAGAAGGGATTACTTATTATTCCCTTCCTCTCTACTCTCCCTATAGGGCTGCCCCATAAATGGCCCATGTATACGCGTATATATACCCCATTACTGCCCCTATATATGGCCTATATATGCGCGTATATATACTCTATTAAGTAGTATAAAGATTAGGACAATTAGGAAAGCGGTTAAAACGCCAAGCTTTATACCTAATTTGGATTAGCGCAGTAATAGCCCATGTATACGCGGTAATAAGCGATATATAGGTAAGAATGGGCCATATTTTGAAATAGTAATGGGCTCATATATAGGCCATATATAAGAGCATTAATGGGGCATGGATACGCGTATATATAGCCATATATAGGGTATGTATACGCGCATACATAGCTATATATAGGAGTATACATGGGCTATATGGGAGCAGTAATAGGGTATGTATACGCGCATACATGAGTCATATATAGGGGCAGTAATGGGGCATGTATAGGCGCATACATGGCCATATATAGGAGTATACATGGGCCATATATGGGCGCATACATAGGCCACATGGGAGCAGCAATGGGGCATACATGCGCGCATATATGGGCCATATATAGGGGCAGCAATAGGGTATGCATGCGCGCATATATAGGCCACATGGGAGCAGTATTGGGGCATATATACGCGTATACATGGGCCACATAGGAGCAGTAATGGGGCATGTATACGCGCATTCATGAGCCATATATAGGGGTATATATAGCCTATTCTTACCCCTATAAGCTATATATAGCTAGTGCCAAGAGGCTAGTCCAGATTAGATATAAGGCTTGGCGTTTCTTGACCGCTTTCCTAATTGTCCTAATCTTTATACTACTTAATAGAGGATATATACGCGTATATATAGCCATATATAGGGGTATATATAGGCCATATAAGAGTAGCAATAGGGTATATATAGGCGTATATATAAACCATATAGGAGCAGTAATAGGGTATATATACGCGTATATATAGCTATATATAGGGGTATATATAGGCTATATAGGAGTAGTAATAGGGTATATATAGGCGTATATATAGACTATATAGGAGTAGTATTAAGGTATATATACGCGTATATATAGGCCACATGGGAGTAGTAATAGGGTATATATACGCGTATATATAAGCTATATGGGAGTAGTAATAGGGTATATATACGCGCATATATAGGTTATATATAGGGGCAGTAATGGGGCATGTATACGCGTATATATGGGCCATATATAGGGGCAGCAATGGGGTATATATACGCGTATACATGGGCCATATATAGTAGCTCTATAGGGATAGTAGGGAGGAAGGGAATAGTAGGGAATCCTTTCCCTTCCCTAGATTAGAGAAGGGAATTACTTTAGGTTTATCTCTTCCCTTCCCTACCCCTTCCTTTAAGGAAGAGAAGGGAAGGGAAAGTAGTCTCTACCCTATTCTACAGCGTACTCCCCGTAGTAGTCTCTAAAATATTAAACGAAAGCCCTTTATAGTATATATAATTATAGTATATACTAAGGTATATATTAAGATATACACTATAGTATACGATATATTATAGTATTTATATATATATACTCTCTAGATATATTTAAATAACGCCCCCGCGAGAGTTTTTATTAAAACTCATTATTCCGAGCCCAGTAAATCGCTAGCGTTAATAATTATCGTTAAAAGTCGCTACCGTTAATAGTATCGATTATAGAATTTTATTTATTTTAACCCTATTATAAAACTAAGTTATTATTAATATATTAATAATATATATAAATTATTAAAATTATTAATCTGGTTAAAATTAACCCGGAGTTATTAAATTTATTAAAAGTAATTTACCTAGACTTTTAATTTATTAAATTTATTAATAGGATATTAATAACTCTATCCGTAAATTAGAGTTATTAATAGTATTCTATTTATAATTAGAGTTAAAAAATCTATTAATAGGATATTACTAATTTTATTTATAATTTAGAGTTACTAGTAAAACGCTACTAGCCCTATCCGCGCGGTCGGTAACTAGGGTTTTAATAAGAGTTTTTGAGATTTACCGATATTAATTTATATAATAAAATTCAAAGAAAATAAAAATCGTTTACGAGGAAAATAATAAAACTCTTTATTTATATAAATAAATTACTTATATAATAACTATATTTTAGAAAAGAAAGAGTTTTCTAATAAAGATTTTTTTTTCTTCTCGACGTAGAAATAGCGAAAATAAAGATTTAAATATTAAGGAAATTATTTTTAATAAATAAATTAATATCCGCGGGGAAGATCCTTAATCTTATTTTAATTTTAAACGAGATTAATAATATTTCAATATTTCGGGAAACGCGTAGGCCTCGAATTTATAAATAAATAAATAATATACTTATATAATATTAATAGGCTTTTTTAATTAATAATTAATTAATTTATTAAAAGAAAGAATATCTAGATATATATTATAATTTATATAAAATTAAAAATTATATTTAATTTTAATAATACTAAATTAAAGAAATATAAAATATTAACGATAATATATAACTAGTCGATATAGAGCGTTCTTTATATATAAAGATATAAATTATAAATTTTTAATAACTATAATTTAATTTGAAATAAGATATCAAGATTAGGAGGATTTAATACTATAACGAAATAATTAAAATTAAATATAAATAATCGACGATAATTAAAATATATATTAAAATAATTTCTTTAGGCCGAAATATAAAGAACTCGACTATTTCTATTTAAAAGAAAATAATACGAATAATAATTTAAAATTTTAGTAAACGAGACTAGTAAAGAATTAATATTATAACGAGATAACTAGTTATTTATAAAAATTAATAACTAGTTTAATTCTATTATAAAAATAAAATAAAATTATATCGTTATTATTAACTAGTAAGTTAAAGGAAAATAATACGCGATAATTATTTATTTATAAAGTATTAATTAATTCTTTTTTTAAAGAACGGATTATTATTTAATAATATATATTAAAATACTAGTACTAGTAGAATATAAATATAATAATTATTTCGTTAATAATATATTTCTAAAGTAATAAATAATAGAGTATTATTTATCGTCTCTTTATTAATATATATAGGCTCTTATTACGAGATTTAATATATTAATTTTAATTTATACTAGTTCGTTAACTCGAAAGAAATATAATATTAATAATTCTTTATAAATTTTCTAAAATATTTCGAAAAGTTATTATTATTATTTTCTTTCTTTAAAGGTAATTTCTTTTTAGTAATATTTATTAATAATAATTTTTTTTGAAATAATTTTTAATAAATTTCTTATTAAAGTTTTAGAGATTCTAGAAAAGTTTCTACTATTTTTATATTATATAATATATATTAATCCTAGATACTTTGAATCTTTTTAAGGTTTATATAAATATTTATAATATTAATTATAAATTTAAAGAACTCGATTGATTTTTCTTAGAATTTATATTTCTCTAGTTTAAATAATAGGCCGGTTAATAATAAATAAATTAAAATATTTTATATATACTAAATATATTCTTCCTTATTAGTTAAGTAAATTAAAATATTATAGAGATATATAAATATCGTTATATCTAAATATACTCGTATAATACTATTAATTAATATTTAATAGATTACTAGTACGTTAGTAAATCTAAAAAATATTATTAAATATTTATAATAATTATATCTAGTTTCAAAAGTCGTTTTTTATTCGTAATTTATTTTTATTCGAATTCGATTATACGCGCCTCAAAGATTTAATTATATAAAGATTTTTATTATAACGAGCTAATTTTATAATTCGTTGATTTATAGTAAAAAATATTAATTCTTTATTATAATATTATTTAACTTTTAGTAATTTATATATAATTATAAACTTTTATCCTTTTTTATTATAAAAATAATTAGATAATTTATTAATTATTTAGATTTTAGTATAAATTTTTTCTTAAAATTCTCGTCGATATATCTACGAAGTACTCCGAGTTCTTTTTTTAATAAAATATAAATAAGTCCAAATATCGATTATTTCTTTAATTCGAATTTAATTTTATAATTCTATAATTCTATAATTCTATAATTAATAATTAAATAAGATTTTTATAATTATTTTTATTTAAATAAAGTATTTTTAGTATTAATACTTTTTAGAGATATTAAAACATCCGTTTTAACTTTAAAAAACTTTAATTTATATATTTTATTAATTTTATTAATTTTTTTAATACGCGCCGAGTCGGATTTTAATATAAAATTATTATTATTCGAAGATAAAATATTATAAATTTCGACCGAGTTATAATTCGACTTCTTATTAATAATTATTCTTTGAAAGTATATAGATATTATATTAATAATATTTTTAATATATAGAAATATTAAAACTTTTATTTTTTAATTAATATTTAAATTATACTTTTTTAATAAAAGTATTTTTAATATAATATAATATATAATTATTTAAATTAATATTAATAGTAATTTCTATATAATAAATTTAAATAATAATAAATATTAAAAATATCTCTTTATTTATTTTTCTTATTAATAATTATAGTGTATTAATTATTTAAAGTCTACAAAATTCTTTCTTTCTATAAATTAATATATTAATCGCGATTATTATTTTATTATTATAATAATTCTTTATAAAATTTAATTTATTATCGTAACAATTTTATATCCGTTAATTATCATTAATATATATATATATATAGTATATTAAGCCGAATATAAATATTCTTTTAAAATTAATTTATTAATTTCCTTATTTCCTCTTTTAATATAAGAGATTATTTTTTTCTCGATAAAGATAAAAGTTTATTAAAATTTTTATATTCGAAGTAATTTTTATATTCTTCTATATAATAATTATATTAGTTTTTTATATTATGATTATTTAGTTTTCTATTATATTTAACTAGGTTTTTGAAATATAGTTAATTATTTTTATTATAATTTAGGAAGACTTTATTCTCTTATTTCTTTATTAAATACTACGAGTAGTTATTTTTTATATAATTATTCTATTAATTATATTTATAACCTAGTTTTATAATAAACTTTTACTCGATAATATTATTATAATAATCTTTATAATATTCGCTTATATACGTAGATTAATATATTATCTAGTATCGTAGATAGTTTTTATTATAAATATAATTAATTCTTATTAATTACTTTTTTTTCTTCTTCGGTAATTTCGGAGAACTAAGTTCTAGAATTATCGAGATAATCTATTATCTAATTCTAATCTTCGGAATTTATTATATTTAATTTTAATTTTAATTTTAAATCTTTTTTTAGAATTTTATTATTATTATTATTATATTACGGAATAGGGTAGAGAACCCCTTTCCTTCCCCGGCTAGAGAAAGAAATCGGGGAAAAGAAGAGAAAGAAATAAAGACTTAGTAATTCCTTTCCCCGGAGTAGAGAAAAGAAGGAAATAATAAGAAATCTTTTCTCTACTCTCTTTATAGAGCTAATATTATAATTTATTAATACATTATCTTAACGCGTATTTTAATTATATTAATCTTTATCTTAACCGCGGGTTATATTAGGCGATTTAATATATTTCTAAATATTTTTACTAGATATATTAAATATTTTAATATATTTATTTATATATTTATAAAGATTTAATAATTTAATTATATTAAATATATATAAATATAATAGAGTAACTAGATTAGGTTTATTAATATTAAATATATTAAATCCTAAACTCTTAGTAAATCTTCGATTTAATAATTATAATTTTCTAGGATAACTAAGATTATTTATATCGTATAATATTATAATAATTACTAGTACCGCGTTAATAATTTATTTTTATATCGTTTATGTTTTCCTTTTACTTCTAGATTTTATTAATTATTTATTTAATTAATAAGCTCGTTAAACTACTCGGATATTTTAATATCCGGCTTTTTTATTATTTAATTTCTTATAATTATATTTATCTTTATACCTAGTATTATTTAATAGTTACTTTATCGCGGAATTCTCCCTTTTAATAATAATTAAATAAGAATTCAGATTTATATTAAAATTTAAAGGGTATAAAGATTAATATATCTAGAATAACTAGTCTCTTTAGTTGAAGTTTATTATAAATATTATTATAATATTAAATAGTAAATAATAAGAAAAGATAATATAAAATAATTTTTATTAATCGTTTTATAATTAAATTAGAAGATTAAGAAGCCTAGAATTAACCTATATCTAGATATTAATTAAATTTAATACCGAATAATAAATATTCAAATAAATTAATATATTATATATATCGTTAATTATTTTATAGTCGACGAAGAGAAGTAAACCTCGGGCTAGTCTTTATTTATATTTAATCTAAAACGAGGTAATCGAGGTTATTTATCTAATAAATAAAGAAAAAGAAAGACCGAAAAAAAGTTAAATAAAAACCTCAATATAGTAAAATTAAGAAATTATTTAATTAATCGTTTTATAAAAGAGTTTTAAATAAAGTTAGTTAAAATTATTAATTAAAAAGCGATTCGACGAGTAGAAAAGACTTTAACGCGTAATAAAGGATAAATGAATTTATTAATTATAAATTAATAAAGAATAACTTAATAGGCGAAGATCGATACTATTAATAAAAAGTATATACTAATCTTTATATTAATTTATATTATATTATTTAAACGGGATTAATATATAGTAATATAATAAGGTTTTTTAGGGTAAATATACCCGCGTAATTACGAAAACCGTCGGCGCGTCTTTAGATAAAGAGATAATTATTAATAATAATAAAGATTTAAATTAAATAGATAAAGAACTCTTAAAGAATTTAGAAAATTCGTTAAAATTAATAAATTATATACTTTAAATTCGATAGAAAATAGACGATAAAGAAAACTATAATATCGAGAGTAATACCGAAAAAGAAAATTAGAAAGATACTATTAAGACTTTAATTATATTAAATTAATAAAATATAATATAAGTAACTTATAATAATTATCGAAGATATTAAATTATAGTACTTAAATCGTTATAAACGAAGATTAAATACTACGATAAATATTCGCTAAAGAAATATAAATATATAGGGTTTTTATATATACGAAGAAATAATTATCTAGTATATTTTTATACTAATTTATATACTATTTAATATTAATTATAAATTAACGTATATATAAAGGGTTATAAAGATATTTATTATAACTTAATAAAATCTTCGATAAACTCGAGTATATATTATAATATAATATAACCTCTTAATTTACTATAAATTTAAAGATTCATAAATTATTTAGCGGAAATTAATAAGATATCCGAGGAATAAATAAATATATAATACTAGACGAGGATAATTATAGATAGGTTACGATATTAGGACCTAATTAATTATAATTTAATAATTACGATTTTATTAAATATAAATAAATATTAGATAAAGATAAGGAAAGTATAAAATAAATATTCGGGATATCCTTGAAACCGGAGTATACCGAGATAATAAAGAGAGTAAAGATACTTTAGAAATTTAATAAATATAAAAAACTCGAAAAGAAGTTAGAACGAATTATTTAATTTAAAGAGTTTACGAAATTATTATAAAATTAAAAAGAGGTAGTAAATTCGTTTAGATTTTTAAGTATATTTTTATTAAGTATAATTAACTATTTAAATTAATATTCATTATAGTTAACCTACTAAAATACCCGAAAATTTATTAATATAATAGTTTTTATTATTATTATATTAATCTTTATATTTATTTTATTCATATTCTATCATTAATTATAATTCTAGCTCCCGTTTTATCTCCTCCTATCTTTTAGAGCCCTATTTATATTTTTATTACTTTATAAAGATTTTTAGAAAAGTCTAGTCTTTTTAATTAATTTTAATAAAATTAATTCCGAAGACTCGTTTCCCTATATAACCTCTAAACTATTATAACCTAGATATTAAATTATTATATAAGGCCTAGATATCGCCTACGATTTAGAGAATAATTTTATATTCGATTTCTTCTTTATTATTAAATTTTTTAACGTAAAGTCTCGAGTCGAATATAAGTATTTTAAAAAACTTTAGTTTATTATATACTCGGAAAGTTTAGTTTATAAATTTATAAATTTATTTTTTACGCCTTCTCGAGTCTATTTATAATATTAATATTTTATTTACGATATTATTATAAGACTTTTTATTTAAGAGTTAGAATTATATTTTTTAATTCTTTCTTTTTTACGAGTTAAATTAGTAATAGAAGTCCTAGAAAATTCTTTAAATCCTTTTTTTATAAGGTTATTAGACTAGTCTTTATTTAATTTATTAATTAGATTTTAATTTAAATTTTTTATTATATCCTCTTCCCGCTTCTTTACTTTTATTTCGTATTTTTTAAATATTATTATTTCTTCCTAATCTAGGTCCTATTATAATATTATTATTTTATTCTCTTTAAATTAAAAGCGATTAAGGATTATTAGAGCCGAGAAAGTTTCCGGACTATAGGATTTTTAAGTTAAATATAATTAGTTAATAATATTAAATACTCGCTTATATTTAACTCCCGTAGAAAGTATAACTAGAATATTACGGGCGGTATAAAAGAGATAATAAGAATATAACGAGAGTTTCTTCTATTTATTAAATATAGATTTATTTTTATTATTAAATCCTATATTAAATTAGCCGATATAGTTATTAATATAAAGATTAATATAAATAGTAGATTTATTTATTTCGCGGTAGCTTTAAAACTTATTACTCCGATTCTTTAGAATCGACGTCTTTTTTTTACCCTTAATAAAACGTTTAAAAGTATTTATACCCATTTTTTTTTTAATATATACTTTCTTTTAACTAGTAATAAGTATACGCTAATTAAACTACTTTTTAAATTATTTCTAGTAGTAATCCTCCTACTCTTTATTAATTTCTTTATTCTAATTTTAACCCTAGAATATAATCGCTTTTCTAATAAAGTTTAGGAGAGTTACTATATTATATAAACTATTTAAAGTTAATTAGGTTTAAGAATAATATTATTTTAATTTAATTTAAATCTTCTTTAAACCTATTAATATAGATCTCTTTTAATTTATATTTTTAATTTTAAACTTTTTCTCCTTATTTTTGAAATAATTAAATAGAGTATTATAGACCGAAAAGACTATATAAATAATCGGTATATATAAAGTATTAATTATTTATATATATTAATAGAACGGTTTATTAAACTCGATAAAATAGTTTATTTAATTTTATTCGTCGTTATTTATTTATAGTTATTTTTTTTATTTACGAAAAAACTCTTTTAATACCGGCCTTAGTCTTCGGGCCCGGATTAATATATAGTATATTAAATCCTATTTAGTTACTATATCCTAAAAGAGCTTTAACGTAATAAATTCGTTCGGGTATTTTTTATTATATATTTTTTATCTTTAATTTAACCTAGCTAATTAATATTTCTCGTTATTAAACTTTTTTTAGATATTTTAAAAACGTTTACGTCGTTAACTATTTTTATTAAAGTAAATAGAGGTTTTACGAATTTATATATTTTAAATTTAATAAATAAATAAAGATAAGTATAAAGATTAATATAAAATTAAGAATATATATTTTTATAAAAATAAATAGGATTTTAGGTTCTTTTCCTATATTAGAAAACTTTTATTTATTTATTTTTTCGTCTTAATTTTTCTAAAAATCTTTATTCGTTAACGAGATTTTAATAATATTAAGAAATTCCTTTAAGCCTAGTTAAATAATATAAGAAAAGTACAGGACACGATAAATTTTAATATTTATAATAAAATTTAATTTATTATAAACTTCGCGAAGCTCGTATTTAAACTTTTTTTTTATAATTATAAACTATATACTCTCCTCTACGGATATCGTCTCGAGTAATTAATATATTATAATATTATTAGAGGTATTATTTATAATAATTAATAGAATACGGTCCCATAAATTATAATAATAAATAATAATATTTAAATACCCGGCTAGACTTTTATTATTATATTTATTTTTTATAAATTTAAAAACTAAAAGTACTTTATAATACTATTATCGCTAGTCGATAAAGTATATATTTATAATTATATAACTCTACCGGTTTCTAGAAAATTATAAATTTAATATAAAAATAACTTTAATATCGTCGTTAAATAAATTTTAAAGAAGAAGAGGTTAAATCTTTTAATATTTCTTTATTATATAGTTTTTAATTATTAATATAAAAGAAAGAGTAAATTAAATATTAATATATTTAAATATTTATTATATATCGATATTATTAATAAATTATAAAAAGAGTTCAAACCCGATAATTATTTATATAAATAATTTAAAAAAGTCCTCTTAAATTCCCTCCTAGTCGTTGAATTTTAATATATTAACTTTTTTTTTAATCCTCTAAATTATATAATTAAGAATTTATATTAATCTTTATATTTATTATCTAAAAAGATAATAATATATCTAGTTTTTAAATAAGAATATATATTAAATTAATTTTATTTTATATATTAAAGCTTTCCTTTTATATTTCCTTAATTCGAGGTACGTTTTTATACTATTTATAATATTAATCTTTAATATTATATAGTTATATTTTTTATAGATATTTCTCGACTCCCTAGTATTTATTATAATATTATAATCGAAATACTCCTACTCTAGAGTTAACTTTTACGAGATTTATAAGAAATTAAATATATAACTCTTTATTTTATTAATTTTATATTTCCTTTTTTAATTATAATATTATTATTATAAATAAAATTATACGAGGAAATCGATAGTTATTTCTAGCCTATATATATAATAACGGTAGTCGCTATTTTTAATTATAAAATATTCGGTAGAAATTCTTACTATAAACGAGGTATCCCGGGGTATTATATTAAAAAAAAAAAAATATTAATTATATATAAAATTCTCTAGGGCGAAACTATTATTTTAAAATATTCTAGATATAAATTATATAAATAAATAAAGAGAGTAGGAAAATAAAAGAATTTAATAATTATATTATAATTATATAATTTATCTAGGTAAATTATATTTTATAACCGAGGAATACTTTATAATGAAAATATTTAATAAAATATAATAATAAAGTAGATTTACGGTTTTTTTATATATAATAAATTAGGCTACCCGCTATAATAATTATAAATATATAATTATCTAATATTCGTACCCTTTTTTATAAATTCCTACCGAAATTTAACTAAATTCTTATTAATTAATATTAATAATTATACCTCTAGTTATTATAGAAAATATAATTAATATTAATCTTAAGCTCCTTAACGGTTTATACGATATAATAATAACTGGCCGAGGCTTTTAATTCTTTATTAACCGGCGGAGTTTAAAAGTAGTAAAAAAAGTATTTAATATATATAAAATTTCTCCTAAAAAAGCTCGAGTAAAGAAAATCGCGGTATAAAATAAATAATTAAAGAACGGTAGTAAATAGGATCTCTTTATATTAAACTCAAATTCGTTAAATTTACTAATTATTACTTTATAAGAAATTAGGTTTTTTTAAAAAATAATTAATTTTTTAATCCCGAAGTTATCCTTTACGCGCTTTATCCGCGAAATTATATATATATTATATAAATACTATTTTCGAATCTAATCTACGGCGCTAAACGCGTTATAAGAAACCGTAGAGGCGATATTAATTAAAGAGTTTATAAATAAATTATAAATTATCTCTACCGATATAGTAATTAACTTCGATTATAGTATTTAATCTTTACGCGATTTATAATAAACGGGTTACTCTAGCCCCGAAGAATATATATTTTATATAATAATTAAAGAGTATATCTATTAACTAAAGATATATTATAAAATATATATATAATTTAAGAGTTTATTATCTTTATCTTAATCTTTATATCTAGTAATTTAATAAAGCCTTTTTTCGAGCTATAAATTTTTAATTTACGATTTATTTATAAATTAAATTATTTAAATTTAGTAGTTATGAAATTAATATATAACTTTATTAATTTCTATAGTTTATTAAATTAAGATAGAAATCTATACCTTAATATATAATATTTTATTAATCGACTAGAAATAAATAATAATAGTATTAATTCCGAATCCCGTTTTTAGTATTATAGATTTTATTATTTTATTTACCTCGTACCTTAACCTTACCCTAATATCTAAACTATATTACCGATACTACTCTAGGAATCTTTAATTAATCGAAAATAAAATATAGTATATTTATTAATATATAGATTAATATAATTAGTTTTTAATAATTTATATAAATACTTTCTTCTCTATATCCCCTAATTCTTTCGTCGTTATAAATAAAGTGAAATTAAATATAATTAAAGAATTTATTAATAAAACGCCTAGTTATCGTAATATTTATTATTATTATATCTTTTATTATTATATATAAGGTCTTTATTTAAAAGATTATTTAATTTTAATCTAGTAAAGTTACTAAAATAAAGATTAAGATAAATAATATTAATATTATATATAGATTATAATTAATAACTCCTTTATTATTTATTTAAACCGAAGTTATTTAATTATAAAATAATATTATAGTAAAGTTACTAAAGTAAAGTCTAGGATAAATAACACTAATTAAAATTATAAAATATAGAAAACGCTTTCTTTATAAACTATCGAATCTAGTAACTCCTAAATAAATATATATAAAGATATTAAATAGGTAAAGTTACTAGTATAAAGATTAGGATAAAAGTATTAATTATTTTTATAAATTATAATATCGCTTAGATACTCCCCTAGATAAGTTCGAATTCGACGAGTTTATATATAATAAAGAATCTATAATATACTATAATCCGGAAAAACCTGGAATTAATATATATAACTATATAAATAAACCATTATTAGTTACTTTAACTATAACGGCTTTAAATATAATTTTATATATAAATCCATTTATAACTAGTAAATATAATCTAGACGATAATAATTACTAATATTAATATAATCCGTTTATTAACTATTTATTTTATCTTTTTTATTTAGATTTAAATTAATTTTATTTATATTATAAAGAGAGACCTCGTAATTTATTATATAAATAGTATTTTATTACGGAGATTAAATACGTAGTTAAATATTAAGAACCGGTTATTAGATAAGAAGAGCCGGATTCTATCGAGATATTAATTAATATTAAATGTAATTTAAGAGCTTTATTATAAATTAATTAATTAAAACTCGAAGATTTAAAATTATTTAATGAGAGAAAGTCTATATATCTAGTTATTTAGGATAAAATATTTATAAATTAAAAAACTCGTAAAGATAAAAAGATAAAAGAGAAAAAGAAGGTCGTAGGTTTAATTTAAAATAAAGTTTTAAATAATAATTTTCCTAAATCTTTCTCTTAATATTATTTTAATTATTATATTAATATATTACTTTAATTAAGATAATAACGAAAACTCGAAATAAGAAATATTTAATTTATATCCTAATCTTATTATAATTGATATATTAATTTATTATTATTTATAGCCCCTAGAGCTAAAAAATCCTAATTTTAAAAGAGAGAGAAATTTTAGACCTTAAAAAAATTTATAAATTATAAATATCTTACTTTTTATTCTAGATTTATTATAATTATTATATTAATTTATTAATATAGAGAAAGTAAAGGATATAAACGGAGATTTAATTTAATTATTAAATAAGAACCTAGTTTAAAATAAGAGTAAAGGTATTAATATATACTCTTTAATAACTCGAAAAGCCCTAGTTATAACGAAAACTCTACGACGGTAGGTTAAGAAATAAAGACGGAAAATAAAAGTTATCTTTATAACCCGTCGACGTTATATAAATTAAAAATATAAGTATTTCGTCTTTTTACTTAATTTTATCTTAATTAATATATTAATTTAATACTAGTATCTATATTTTATTAAATTCGATATTATTAGAAAATTATTAAATTTCTTATTCCTAAAGCGCTATTTTAACGTCTAGTTTAAAAGATTATATAAAATATATAATTAAATTATAATTTCCGATAGTAGTTAACTACTCTAGGGGTACTATAAAAGACGACGGAATACTATATAATTATACTATTTTCTAGTAAATTTTAAACCTATTATATTATTAAATATATTAATTTTTAAAACTTATAGTAGTGAATTTTACTATTATATATACTAAGTATATAATTATTTAGGCGAAGGATATTAGATTATTAGAAAATCTAACGAGGGTATATAGAGGAAATATTAATATTCTATAATATTTAGTATAATAAAATCTTAATATATTACGTTTATTTTCTTTATAATAAATTATAAATATATATCTAGTAAAAGGAATTAAGAATATATTAAAATAACTAGTATAATTTAAAGTTAGGATAAAGATTAATATAATTAGAGTATATATTAAAAGAGTATATTAGTCGGTTATAATTATTAGCTTTATAAAGAGAATAAGAATAAGAAATAATAAAAAATCCCTTCTCTTTTTTATTTTCTTTTAATATTTCTTTCCCTTTTCTATCTATTCTCTTCTTTACTCCGGGGAAGGGAATAGAGGTTAGTTTTATCCCTTTCTTTCCCTATTCCGCGGCGTAATTATTATTCTCTAGTTTTTTAAATTTTTAAATTTAATAAATTTTTTTCTTCCAGATATCTCTTTATATTTCTAGTAAATTAATAAATCTTGAATTATTTTATATTAAATCTTTAAAAGATTTAATTATATTAATCGATATATTTTTATTTAATATATTTAATTATTATCGATTTATTATATTTTTCGAATAATTATTCCTAGTTATATAACTAGGTTTATTATAGTTACGCTACGAAATAGATAAGAGAATCGGTTTTTTTATCTCTATTTCCTTCTTTTCTTTAAAGAAGGAAATTTATTTTATATTAATATTTATCCTAAATTTTTAATTTTTTTTCCTCGATTTTCGAAAAAGTTAAAATTCTCTTCTTTATTCCGTAGTATAATTATAATTATAATAAATTATTATTTTCTCTTCTTAATTATAATTTATTTACTTTTTTTATTAAATTCTTTTATAAATCTCTTCTTCGTAAAATCGACCTTTATTAATATATATTTATAAAGATTAAAATTCTTATATTAATAATAATTAACTAAATTTTATTTATTATTAAATAATTTTAAATATCTTTGACTAATAACTTCTTTATTATAATATTTTTCTATTACGTATTTATAAAGTTTATTATCGATTTCGATTATATTTTTTATAAATATTTTAAGATTTTAAAAATTTATTCTTATTTATATAAAATCGTTTTTTATATTATTTTTTAATTTTTATTAATATATTATTATAAGAGTAGTATTATCCTAGTTCGTTAATAATATATAATATTAAAACTAAACCGAGTAATCGAATATAGATTTACGTTATATTAAATATTAAATAATATAAATTATTATATTATTTTCGTTAAAGAGTTTAAATATACGACGAATTTTAATTTTAAATTAAGAGAAATTCTTTATTTAAAATTTTATTAAATAATTTTCGACTTTATTAACTCTTTTTATATAATATTAAAGAAATAATTTAATCTAGTTCTATATATTACCTTTTATATAAATTATAATAAAGATTATTTATTTAATAATTAATATAATACTCTTATTAAAAACGAATAATAATTAAAATTAAATTAATTAATTATTAGATATTTTCTATTTTTTACAATATTAATCTAGGCGGGAGATTTTAATATAATCTCTATCTTTTATAATATTATATTTTCTAATATTATTTAAAATATTTAAAGTTAAAGTTTTTATTAATTCTAAAAATATTTATTTCAAAAATATTTAAAATATTAAATCTCTTCGTTTAATATTATAATATAACGTCGATAAAATCTAAATTAATATTTATAAATAAAAGTATTAAAAATTGAAGAAGAAGAATAATAATAATAATAATATTTATATAAATATAAATATAACTATGTAAATTTAAATAGAAATTTATATTTAGTATTTAAAATTAAAATTTTTAAAGAAAATTAAATACGAAGCTTTTATTTACTAGAAAATATATTATTTATATAATAAAAGAAATTATATTACTCGTTTATTTATTACTCGTTTATTTTTAATAAATAAATAAATACTCTTTTATTTAATAATTCTAGAAATATTTTAATTAATTAAATAAATTTTTAATATATTAAATTTTATTAAAACCCGAAGTAATTTTTAATTATAATATTTATTTTAAATAAAATTAAAATAGTTTTATTTATTAAATAAATAAAGAAGTTATAAAAACGATTTTATTATTATTAATACTTTCTAATAATATAAACGAGTTATTATAAAATAGACTATAAATAGGCTAAGTTATTAATAGTTTATAAATATAGTTTAGTTTATTAATAATAAATTGATTTTATAAAAGTTATAGAGTTACTAGTTAGTATATAATTAGTATTAAAGAGTTAATCTTAATTAAATATAAATTTTAATATACCGTGATAATATATCTATAGAAAACGAAAAAGCTCAATGTCCTCGCTAACGATAATAACGCTATAGAATAACGTAATTATATATCCGAAGGTATTACCGAGTTAACTAATTAGAGGAGTAAATATATATACCGAAAGAAAATAAATATATTAAATACTAGAGTAATATAGAATAAAGTTTTAGTATTATTCTAGCTAGCTAGAACTAAGTTAAATAACGACGTCTTTATAATTAGAACTATTTTAGTATAGCGTTTACTAAATCGGGCCTAGCTTGGAAGAATCGGATTTACCCTAGTTAAGGTAGTAGTATTTAACCGATATAGTCCCCTATTTTTACTCTTACTCCTATTAAGGAAGTTACTAAAGTAGTTATTACTTTTAATAAAATATATTAATATCCTTAATATTATTATTCCGCGTATAGACTAGGTCCTTACGACGAGCGGTAAAGACGTAGATATTACGGGAAACGACGTATTTCCTAGCGCTAATAATAAGGCCCGGTATAGATATAGATCTTTACTCTTTCTAGTAGTTTAGGTTAAAATAACCGACTTCTTCTACCTTAGGCGCCTATTCGTATAGAGTAAGAGTTACTAATTAAGTAAATAGCTTTAGTACTAGCTTTAGTTATTACTAAATAAGGGTATATTACTAGGGCCCTAGGCGTTCGTCTAATATCTTATTAAATATACTAGTAAATAGGGTCATAAGAGTATTTAAGTTATATATTTATTTAGCGGTAAAACCGGGAATAAATAGTATATTTAAAGTAGTTATAATAGACTATTTATTAAAAGGGTCTAGGGGTTCTACGGTTTATAAAGTACAAAATACTATAAATATACGAATTTAATATTAAGATAAATAGGGGCCTTATTTTTAGAACTAGATAAACGGAAGCGACTAAATAATAAAACTATTCTATCGTTACTACTATATTATTATAAAATAAATTGTGAATAGGCTAAACTATTAATAGTTTATAAATATAATTTAGTTTATTAATAATAAGTTAATTTTATAGAAATTATAGAGTTACTAATTAATATATAACTAGTACTAAGGAGCTAGTCCTAATTAAATATTAAAATTTAATATATTATAAAACGAGTATTATTTCTTAAAAAGAAGTTTCTTTAATAATAATTATTTTAAAAAGAGTCTCTTATTCCCTTTATTTCCTATTTATTTAATAAATATTTTACGGGTAACGACGACGATTATATTTTTATAAAAATAAAAAAAAGAGCGATTTATATATTATATCATAATTAGGCTCTAGTTAAGTTTTAATTTTACCCGATTATAATATTAATACGGGTTTACTATATAAATAACTTATTATATATATATTTACTTAATATTAATAGTAATCTAATATATATTTTAATGGGCGGGCCATCCGTTTAGCGCCTCCGCCCGTGGTTCTGTGATCAACTGTACTATAATCATGCATAATGACACAAGATGCTCCAGTAGAACCTATGTCTTATCTCCTGGAACATAGACTGAAACCCTGGAGATAGCCTACTAGGGGTTCGGAGATACCATTGTCAGCCCTACGGATTGTAGGGTCCGTATCTCGGAGGATCACTAATATCCCGCAGGATGGAGGAGGACGAGTGAATGAGTCACCCTCCGTGTTGGTGGGTGGCCTTAAAGTGGCTTCATGCTAACTTGACGATCGGTTTCCCTTCCTCAACAGGCCCCACTGCAAATCAGACGTTCAATTATCAATACTGAAGGAATCTTATCATGGCATCAATTGCGTTTCCATCCATAGCCACAAGCATACGCTTGCCCTCCGGCGTGAATTACAGCTATGTCCACGTCGAACCCGTGGGCAACAAGTCGTATATCCTCTTCCTCCACGGCTTCCCGGATGGTTCGTTCGGCTGGAGGCACCAGGTGCCTTACTTTCGTAAACTTGGCTACGGCCTCATTGTACCAGACCTCCTGGGCTATGGCGGAACGGACAAGCCAAAAGAGATGGATGCCTACAAGCTTAAGAAAATGAGTACAGAGGTGGTTAGCATCTTGGACGTCCACAAGATTGAGAAGGTGATTGGCGTGGGACATGACTGGTATGTGGTGAAGTGACGTTATTGATATGCGACATGCGGACTAAGGACCTACCATCCAGGGGATCATACCTGCTGTCCCGCTTCGTCAATTACTACCCTGAACGCTTCAGCAAGCTCGCCTTCATAGACGTCGGCTATAGACCACCAGCGGGACCATTCTCGGTTGATGGTATCAACAATATGACAGAACAGAATATGGGGTATCCAATCTTTGGCTATTGGCACTTCTTCAACGATACCGACTCGGGCAGGCTAATGGACCAACATGTATGAACCCTCTAAGCGTATTATCGCACATAAGGCTGACCCCCGCGAGTAGCCCGAGAGCGTGAACTCCTTGCTGTTCGCTGCCGATCCTACCTTCGTGAAAGACAAAATGTGCTACATTGGCGCCTCGCGAACATACTTTGAGGAAGGCCAAACCGGGCCCATTGCTTCTTGGATCACACCTGATGAAATTGCAATTCACGAAAAGATATTCGCCCCTAGCAATGGCGGATATGTTCCTCCTCTCAATTGGTACAAGGCGCAGATTGCGAACCTGAACACTCCCGACGAAGATGGTATCGAGGAAGCAAAACACCATCTCCAGCAGCCTACCCTGCTGGTGACTTGCAGCAAAGACTATATAGCTGTTCCTGCTATGCAAGAGATGACTATGAAGCCGTGCGTAGAGAACCTTACGGTGAAGGAGATTGATTCAGGCCATAGGGTGCAGGCCGAAAAGCCAGAAGAGCTCAACAAGACTCTCGAAACTTTCATTGTGTAGTCATTTGTCGGATGGCTGTGGTACGAGAGTCCCTGAGTGTAACATTCATCGACAATGAACATACGGCAATGATGGTTAAAGATAGCATGGAATTGTGGAGCCAGTGAGTCGAAATGAATGTATTAGTATCGTTGCTACACGATAAGAACGTCACATGAGAATGGATAGATGTCCGACGCCACTAGCCCATTTCCTTGCCTTGAATTCTGTATTCCAAACTCCTAGCAATTAATACAGCGCTGTCTCTTTCTGCTAGATTGTCACGCAAATACGGCCGTTTCCTTTTCCACCTTTTCCCTGCAATGGTGCTCAAGATTCTCAAGCAATCGTTTGCATATTATTAAGAGGCCAATCCTCGCTATCATAACAGGGCGAGTACTCGTAAGAAAGATCTTGCCATCCATGACTCTTCCAGCTCTCGGCCCTGTCGTCTGACGAACGTGATCCGTAAGAATCATTTCCAACAGCTTTCTTCTTTGGCAGCTCAGATGCAGCCGGCACGGACTCTTTATTCGCCATTCTACGTTGTATAGTTTGTTCGTGTATTCCAAAATAGCTGTTGGAGTCTAAGCTTAACGAGCTCTTGCTGGAGAACGGGGCCGGCTGTTCTTGACTCTGCGGTGCTGCTTCAAATGCTTTGTGGGTGTCCAGGACTGGAGGTTCGGATGATCTCCTGTCGTCAGGCGAGAGAAATGATTCTGAGGATTCAGGAGCTTGCTTGGTGTTGAGGTATGGTCGTAGCCAAGGACGGAGCTGTCCACCGCTACCGAGAGGATTCCAGGTCCGACTTGGTGAGGCACCTCGTCAGCTGCTCGAACGGTGGTGATTGTGGACTTGCTTGAGGGCATATTGCTCTGATTTGCAGGTAAAGTGCTTTGGGTCCGCTGATCGCAACAGCTAACCAATCGGAAGCACCCAATACGGTTTTGGGAAAACCCTTCACGATGGAAGAAGAGAGTGGTTTTGTTTGGAACATCTGAATCCAAGAAGCTATGGTAGATGTGAAATGGGTTGTTTATATACACCTCAGTGTTACATAGCACGCCCGACTGCTGCGAGAAGACGTAAAAAGTGAAGCAACAAATAGGAAGATTTCCGCTTCGGCCATACATATCGACATCATGTCATTGACAGTCCATACACCTGATGGAAAGTTGGCTAACAACGAGGGAGCAAGATTTGAAAAGATGCCGCTAGGCCTCTGCAGTCGGGCGAGGGTAAATGTTCATTGTCATCATGCTTGTAGAGGGCGCGGCCGCCCGACATCGTCTGTAACATAATCTTTCACAATGCTCCGAGACTCAACGTGCATCTTTATCTCCTCCCTATAATAGGGCTTTCACTTCCATCCTTGGAGATAGGGATGTCCGTAATGGCGAACGTACAGGGCAAGAGGTTCGCGCTAGGTCGACGCCCGGCATCATAGGCAAAATCAGGCTGGCGGTCAGCGCGACAGGAGATATCCTTTTTGATCTCTTCCTTCTTTTACTTAATCTTGTTATGATACGTTCCCCCAGTTCAAATGCAGAGTAAACGCGAGTGTCGCTGTAGGTTCACGCTGTTGTAGTGATTTTTAGATCTGTTGGCAAGAGGTCGCCAGTGGATCTAGAATTAAGCAATGGATGCTAAAGTAGATGTAGATCTAGAAGTGCTCCCGACGAGAATCACTGGTCGTTGGTTGAAAGCATGCTCAACGAGGCCAAGGATTTCCAGCCTCAATCAAAACCACCCTAGCGCTGCGCTAGTCATCCTCTCCTTCGTGTCAGCATGTCACGTCTTGGTTCATGATACATAACGTATACTGTCTGCACCGAGACGCTGCTAATGCTGCTAATGAGAATTGCTTTCTCAATGCATGATACTTGTCTTTTGCGTTCAACGTGGTCTCGTTACCGTGTACTTCTTACCTTGTGTCTATTGACATGTGCCACAAGACACTGGAGGTGCAAACCCGTAAAGCTCGACTATTTGTAGGAACGTCCCTATTCCCCTGGCCATCCCTCTGCACGCAGATATTCAACAACATAAGGTAGATAAGCTGTTCTAGGTATAGGTGAGGGTCAGGTACCATGTTCTAGTTTCACTTTCTTAGCTGTCATTGATGTGCGAGAGTCCGTCCTTCGTGTTGCTCATGCTGCCCATTTACTACAAGAGAGCAATCAATACCTATTCGGTATCCGCCCTTACTCACGTTGCTTCGAAGTGCACAGGTGAATGACCGCCATTTGCGGGTGAGAAAAATCCATCGGTGCTATCAACACAATTTTATCCTGTATATACAGTAACCTTCTGCCCCCACATTATGCACTCGACCCTACCAAGACCTCACAATAAGATTCTAAAACAATGTTGCCCTGCTTGGCGCTTGACGTCATCAGGGTAAGAGGCGAATGGGAAAAAGTGGACCCCCACGCTGAAGCAATGTTCAGAGTTGGAGACTGTCTCTTCCTGCGTCACTTCAACGATATACATAGCTTGTGATTCGACTATACGATCTTCGAGGATTCGATGATTCAGGTCGAGGTCGAAATTCAACCAGCGGCGATCTCATCCTGCTGCTTTTCGTACTCTTGAGAATGGACGCACGCGATGAGAAGTCCGCAGTTACAGACACTGCCAAGCCAGGACTGTCTAATTACAACGAATCAAGCGTGGAATCAATCGACAAGGACCTTGCAGCAGCTATCGTATCTGATCATGCACAGGAAATCGATGCTTCTATAGAGCGGCGTGTGCTACGCAAGATTGACTTGTACTTGATACCATGGATGTGGCTTGGCTATGGATTCGTCTACTACGACAAAGCCATCCTCGGCAGCGCAGTCCTATTCGGGATGACCAAAGACCTCTCTCTAAGCGTAGTGGACACGTCGACAACCCCTCCGACGACAGTCACCACACGATTGAGTTGGGCGACCTCGATCTTCTACTTCGGCATGCTAGCCGGCCTTTACCCGATGACATTTGTCCTCCAAAGGTTCCAAATCGGGAGGATTCTCGGCATACTGGTGATCTTCTGGGGCCTCATAGCTATGCTCACAGCAGCCGTAACTTCCTGGCGAGGTCTCTTCGCCCAGCGCTTCTTTCTCGGCTTTGTTGAAAGCATTGTCCCAACCGCTTTCATGTGCATCGTAAGCAGCTATTATACTCAACAAGAACAGGCACTTCGACAAAGTTGGTGGTTCTCATCAACCGGTGGCTGGACAATCATTGGGGGAGCCTTGAACTATGGATTCGCACAAATCACGGGAGGATCCCTGGCTCGCTGGCAGTATATATATCTGCTGGCAGGGTCGTTGACCGCCATCTTCGGAGTCGTGTGCTTTGCAGTCCCCAATTCAGCGGTGACTGCGTGGTTCTTGTCTCCCGAGGAGCGGGTAGTGGCAGTCGAGAGGTTGAGAAGAGGTCAAACGGGTGTGAGATGCCAGAAGATCAAAGGATCCCAGATCCGCGAGGCCGCATTAGACATCAAAATATGGCTCGTTGCGTTCATGATGGCGGGCGCTTATACTGTCAATGGTGCCGTCAGCGGCTTTGGACCGCTCATCGTGTCTACATTTGGCTGGTCAACTCTGGACTCGATCCTTCTGCAATTTCCAATCGGCGGAGTTGTCTTCATCTTCATCCTTCTCACCGGTTGGCTGTCAAGTCGTATACCAAACATCCGTCTCATCCTCTTGATTCTTTGCTGCTTGCCTGTTATTGCCGGTTGTGCTATGATCTGGCGAAGCACTTGGACGCACCGTGCGGCAACGCCTGTTGCTGGCTATACCATCATTGGTTTCTTTGGACCAGTGGTCAGCTTGATCATCAGTATCGGCATGGCCAATGTAGCGGGTGCTACGAAGAAGAGCTGTACAGCAGCGGCAATCTTCGTGGCATACTGCGTGGGCAATGTATGATGGTATCCCCTCACTGTATTATTATCGGGCCTTTTCCCTGACAGTTCACAGATAATAGGACCGCAATTGATAAAAACGCCGACGTTGAAGCAACACTATCCAGAATTGTGGCTCGGCCTTATTATCTGGTGCGTATAGCTTCAGTATCACCGCTATTGGGGACAGAGTTCGACTGAATCATAGACTAACCGGTCTCACTAGCTATTGCATTGTCATCGTCCTTGCGGTAGTGCTTTACGTAGTGCTTCGTGCAGAGAACAAGCGCCGAGAGTCTCTCCGACTCGACGAAAGGGGCCGAGACAGGTTGGCTTTTCTAGACCTAACCGACAAAGAGAATCTGTACTTTCGATACGTGCTTTAGGAGCAGCGTCATTCAACCCACAAAAGTTAATATTAGTACCGTCAACGATCGTCCACAGACGTTGCCAAAGCTCCTGCACTAAAAATAAAGCACTATTAAGCATCGAGCCATAGACTAGGGATGGGAAGCTTCCTGTCGAATGAACGTGGCCAATCCGTCAATGCTACTCAATATCAATGCCTAATTGCAGTAATGGCCCCCCCAACACTCCTGCCGAGGCTGTGACTTTCTTCGGTTCATATCTGGGGATAGCTCTGGATTTTCTGCCCAATGACAACAATTCCATTATGGGATATGTTGTTGAGCACCGAATTTATAGCCGGCTACATCACACGAGTCAAGAGGACGCCACACTTCGAGAATGATGATAAGCCTCATACGTCCAATGAACGAGGAAGTCATGCAATGTAGGCATCATTTCAAGAGTTTTAGAAAACCGTTTGACTGCCCCCTCGATGCACTGTCCTAGTGTTGTGAAATTGTTTCCAAGTGAGAAACCGATACATCCCACGGCGAGAAACCGATACATCCCATGGCGAGAAACCGGAACATGGATCCATCCGTTTATGAGCAGCTCCAGGGCAAGATAGGCTGATATATTCTGCACCGTCGTGTGACTATACTCCTAATGAAGACGATAGAGCCGCCAAAGGCTCGTTATCGGGGCTGGAGGGGTTTCCTTTTCGTCCTCGGTGGCGAACCACTGCATTGAGACATGCTTGGGCGACGAGGAACGAGCCGGTGAACTTGCGAGGGTGTCAGCGCTGACTGCGAATTCTGTTGGAAAAGATATCGGCGTACATTGACAGCGAATTGAACTGCTATATAGTTGATTGCAGAACCACGGGCGGAAGCGCTAAACGGATGGCCCGCGCACTAAAATTTGTATGGGGCAACCACCAATGTTAAGTGAACGTACCTTATATATAATAAGTTGTTCGTGTAGTAGGCCCGTATTAATATCGTAATCGGGTAAAATTAAAGCTGAGCTAGGGCCTAGTTATAATATAGTATATAAACCGCTCTTTCCCTCGTTTTTATAAAAATATAATTATCGTCGTTACCCCTAAAATACTTATTAAATAACTAAGAAATAAAGGGAATAAAAAACTTTCTTTAAAATAATTATTACCGAAGAAACTCTCTTTTAAGAAATAATACTCGTTTATATTATTAAAAGATATTAATACTAATAAAACTACTTTTATAACTCTCTTATTTATTTAATAAATAAAATTATTTTAATCTCGTTTAAAATAGACTCCGAGTTATTTAAAAATTTATAATTTAGTTTTTATTAAAATATTAATTTATTCTAAATTTATAATCCGCCCTAAAAGTAGTAAAAGTTTTAAATATTAGATTTTATTTAATAAATAATTAAATAACTCTTAATCTAGTTTAAAATCTTTATTATTATTTTTATTTTAATTTAATTTAAATATAGGAACTTCTCCTTTATATTTTAGAAATTTTATAACTCGAAAGAGTTTTAATAAGTTTATAAAAACGTAGATTAAAAGTATTTTTACTTTTAGAAAGACTCTTTTTAAATCTTTATAAAAATCGAATTATAATTTACTCTTTTAAAAGAGAGAATTATTCGATAAAAATAAAAAATAAAAAATAATAACTATTATTATTAAAGTTAAATATATTAAAATTAAATATATTATTAAAATTAAATATACTAAAATTAATATTATTAAAACTATTAAAGTTTATAAAATTCTTAAAGAAATTATTATTAAAATTAATATTTAAATTATTAATATTTAAGTAGTTAAAATAATAACGAGAATAATAATTTCTAAAATTGAAATTAAAATTAAAACTTTAGTATTTATTATTAAAAAAGAGTTTATAATAGTTATTTATTAAATCTATATTCTACCCTTCTAGTTAAAGAAGTAGAATATATATAATAAATTAAAGGATATTAATATTAAAGGCTTAACTTTATTTTTAATAAAAAAAACTTTTCGATTATATATTAAAAAAATTAATAAATATACTTTTAAATATTCTATATCTATTTATTAAATAACTATAACGACGACTCTATACTATAAAAAACTATTAATAACTAGATATTATAAATAGTTTATAAATAATATTAATAATTAAAGAATCGTCGAGATATAAATAAAAAGATTTTTCGAGAGTAGTAAAAATAGAATTAAAATAGAACTAATTTTCTATTAAAACCCTACTCTTATAAATTAAATAATTATTATTATTTAAATATTATAATTAATCGCCCCTTTTTTTTTTACTAGCTCTAGTATTAAAATTAATATAAAAAATCTTATTTCTTTTTTATATAGAGTAATTAGCTAGAATAATTTTATAACCCGTTAATTTATTATTTTAAAGAAAGTCGATATATTAAATCCCGATTTAACCTCGACTCGAAGAATCCTCGATTACTAAATATATTAGAAATTTATTTATTCGAATAATCTTTATTAATATTAAATAGATACCGAGGGAAGATACTATATATTAAATATAAAGAATATTAAAATTTAGTAGATTAATATCGAGAAAAATACCTCGAAATAACTCGATATTAAAATACTATTATGATACGGCTATACTAGTTTTATTATACTAGGTTAGTTCCTTAATAGCGAAGATTACCTACTATATTAATTCGTTAAAGACGAATACCTAGTTAAGTAATTAATTAATTATTACTACTTTATAGAACTTAACTTTATTAATTAATAATAACGGCTTTTATACGTCCTAGTAAATATTATACTACGCCTATTAAACGTTCGATCTACTAGCTACGTAATAATATTAATAATCGAATTATAATTATTTAATAGCGTCTTTTTATCCGTACCCTATCTCTTCTACTAGTTCGTTTCGGCGGAATAAAATACTATTATAAAACTCTTTTATTAGAATAGAATACTACTTCCTTCTTCCCTACCGAAGTAATTAACTCTATTATATTAAATCCTACTATAATAATACCTAGACTAGAAATATTATACTTCGGTAAACTATACCTAATTAGATAATATAGTTATAGAAACTTTCCGCTATAACCTATTAAGCTACGAGAGTAATTACTATAACTATATCTACGATTTAGTTATTTAATATTAACGAATTCGGCTTTAACGAATTTACTTTATAATTCGTTTATATAAAATCTTCTACCTTTATACTTTCTTTAGTAAAATTCGTTAAAATCTAATCTTCAAATTACCCGAATTAAAAAGAATTAATTATTATTATTTAAATTCGGGTTAGATTCTTTCTTTATCTCCGCGACCCGAAGGAAAACCCCTTAATAGAATTTTAATTTAGATTTTAAATCCTTTATACTAGTACTAGTCCTCTATATTCTATTTATAAAGTTTACAAATATTTCCTTCGTTTATAGAAATATTAAAGAATCGATTTAAAAGTATATTTAATTCGTTTATATTAAAATTAATAATTCTACTATATTAAAAGGTACTTTATAAAAACCTTCGGTAAATACTTTTAAATTAACGGCTTCGATTTCCTCTACTCTTATAAGGAAAGCTAGTACCGTAGCGTTTATTAATTTAGTAAGCCGCGAGATTATAGTCCTAGTATTCTAGTTTAACGAGTTCGTAAATTTAAAATACGCTTTTACTAATAATATTAACGATATTACTCGTTATATTATTAGTTATTTTATATATCGAAATTTCCGACCTATTTAGCCTCTACGTAATTTTAGTTTATAAAAATAACGGGCTCGATTATAATCTACCGAAGTTTAAAACTAGTTAAGTAATTAAGTTATTAATATTATTATAATTCGCTCCGCTATTATATATTTTTAAATAGGTATTTAAATAACTCGTTAACTACTTAAAGTACTAATATTGGCCGGGAATATACTTTTTTCCTTACTATCGTAATCGATACCCTCGCTTATAAATAGTAATTAATCTATAAGATAAATCTTAATAGAAGAAATTATCTTTAGGAGTCTTATCGGACTAAAGGAATATTTATTAAAATAATTATTTATTATAAACGAAACCTCGATCTAATAGATAATTAATAGCGTTATTATTAATACTATTAAAGTAACTATAACTAAATTCGTTACCGCCGGGCCGTTAGGTCCTTTAAATCTATAAAGTCTATAAAGACTTTAAAAGGAAAGACCTACTACGATAAATTTATCGAAATAAAATACTATTAACCTAGGTTTCTTTAACCTTAACTATAATAATAAATCTTTATATAATAATATTTCGATTAAATACGCTAGTAAAGATATATATTTCCGCGATATCTATTTATTCCTAAATTATATGAAATAATTCGTTCCTATTAAAGGAGTTAAGGTTATTAAAATAAATTTATAAATAAATTTAAAAAGTACCGTCTTAATGTAGTAGATTAATAAATTATTAGAAATTAAATATCGAATTACTACCTATAGGGACAGCGTCGACGAATAATTAAAACTTTCAATTAAACGATTTAAATAATTATTAAATATTATTATTAACTCCTTACTACGCGAAATATATATCTTTAAAGATACTACTAATAAATATAAACCGAGGGAGTTCGTTTAAAAAATATTTCGTATAGTTAAAAATACTAGGATTATAGAACTTCGACCTTAACTCGATATAATTTATAATAATATTAATTTAGACCTTAGGATTTATATTTAATATTTTACGGAATAATTTATAATCGATTTTTTCTTAATATAATTAAATAATTGAAAATACGAATAATAGGCGCTAGTAGTAAGAAAATTAAATAAGTAGTCTAATAGATTAATTTAGTAAAACCGTAGTAATAATAACTATAAACAGCGTTAATAGTAATAGTATAATTAGTATTAAACTCCTCGTTAATTTTCTTTCCGTCCTACCGAAGCCTTCGGAGGAGGCTTTAAATCTTATAAAAGTAATAATACTCCTTATAAAAGTAGTAGTATTTTTTATAGAAGTAACCCGTATAGGCCTTTTCCTTCTTATTAAACTTAGTAGAATAATATTAATTAATAATAATAATAATAATATCCTCGTTTACCGCCTCTAAAAAGGTAACTCTAGATTATAAACGGAAATTTAAATCCGTTATCTAGATAACGGATATTCCCTACTAAACTTTAAAAGTAGAGAAGAAGTTAAAGTTTTAATAGAAACTTATTTAAGAAGTTTTTTATAAAAGTATATTACGTTATTAATAATTAAGAGGGTTTAAGAGAAGAAGATTAAGGAGATTTCCGTTCGGCCGAAGGCCTTTATAACGAAGAAAAACTAGGTAATTATTACAGTTAATACGATAACTTCTAAAGCGATATATATAGCGATAATAAGAATATCGTCGATTCGGAGAAATCTTTTAACGAATTAATCGAAGGTTTTTTCGTCGGCACGTACTTTACTATTAAAGCGATATACCGGTTATATAAATAGTTATTTTTATCGAATAATAAACTTTATAAATATATATAATAATATTATTTAAATACTAGTTAATTTAGTAAAACCGCCTCTAATATTATTTAGGTATACTCTATCTCGATAGATATTTAATATTCCGCTTCGCGGAATATTATTATATTTATAACGAAGGATAACCCTATATAAGACTATACTTTTCGGGGCTATTATTATATTATAATTAAAATCTCCTTTAATATAAATAGCGCCCTATACGATTTCTATTTTAATATTAAATATATTTTAAATTTTATCGACCGGGCGTTTTTAAAGAAATTAATAAAACTCGGTTTAGATATTAAAATCCGTAAAATACCTACTACGATAAAAGTACGCGGCCTAGGCTCTAATAAATATAACGCGGACGAGTATACCGTCGTATCTATATATATCCCTAGTAAAGACGGCGTTACGTTAATTACTAGAAAGTTATATATCGTTAATAATCTATTAACTAAGGTATTTATTAATATCGATATTATAAAACTTAAAGGTATTATTATCAATACTAAAAGGAATTTAATTATTATTATTTCCTATAATAATCTAGAAATTCCGGTATCTATAATTATTAAAGGTACTAGAACCGATACTATTATTATTAATAAAAGTAGATAGACTATACCCTTATATATTAAAATAGCGATTTTATTTAAATTTATTTTACTTCCTAAAAACCGTGATTTTCTCTTTAAACCGATTTAATACGACGCTTTTACTATCTTAACCCATATTATTAACTATAATACGGACTATATTATAGTACGTAACGATATAAATAAACCTATAGTATTAAGAAGGTACTCTAGGCTTAATAAAGTTATTAAATATAAAATTATAAAATACTTTCTTATTAACGTATCATATATAAAGATAGCTCGTAGGTTATTAAAGTTTTATCTACTATTTATCTCTTAATACTTTAAAGTATCCCTAGTATTAATAATAGTATTTAATATTATTATAGTACCGTAGAAACCTTCTATAGACGGTATTACGGTAGTAAAAAATACTATTATTTATATATCTACGGAGATACTATACCCTACTAGCGTTATAATTTATAGAAATAATATTTCTATTAATCCTATTACCGACGTTATTGATTCGTTTCTAGATCTCTAGAAAGATACTAGAAATGTTATTAATATACTAGAATCTAAATAAATAAATATACTATTTATTAATAACTAGAGAGAAATCTATAAAATAAATTAAATACGAGTATATCCACTAGGAAAGCGAGATAGAGATATAATTAACGAAATATTTAATAAACTTTATAAGTAAAGTCGAATAGAATAAATTATTAAATCTATCTTATTCTCTTTCCCTTACTTCGTTATATAGAAAAATACTCCTAATAACCTTAAAGGTTATATAGTTATCGATATTCGGGCTTTAAATAAAATTACTATATTTAATATATATCTAATTTTATCCTATATAGATATCCTAGTAAAACTCCTTTATACTATATATATCTCGATTATCGATACTATTATATTTTTCTACTAGTAGTAGGTAAAACGGTATTATTATTACTACTTAACCGTCTTATCCTATAAAGGATAGAAAATATTTAATATTTTTATAATAAAATACTATAACTTACCTATATACGTATAACGTATAATTAATCGTATTTTACGGTTATTTAGAAAGTTCTATAAAGCCTATATAGACGATATCGTTATCTACTCGAAGTTATTATTAAAGTATATATTATATTTTACCCTAGTATTTTAAACTCTTTTAGGAATAAATATTTATATCTCCGCTAAGAAATCCTTTTTAGGGTATCCGTCTATATAATTACTAAGATAATACGTTAACGCCCTAGGACTTACTATAGCCGAAGATAAATTAATTATTATTAGGAACTTAGAGTTCCCTAAAACCTTATAGGTATTTAAATAATATTTGGGTATAACGGGATACCTAAAATAATATATTCTATACTACGTAGCGATTATTAAACTACTATAAAAATATAAAATACTATTAAATTAAAATTACCGAAGTGTATTTAATACTAGAGATATTCGGGGTAATATTTATAACTCTATAACGAGTAAAACTCTATTTAATACCCCTTTACTATTTAAATTAAAAACCTATTAATAACTATAAGAGATATTCGCTAGTTTAATAATACTTTATTATATAGACCCTAGGAAATAACTCTTTATCGACTTTAATATATTTAAGGAATAAGGTTTCGGCGCGTATATATATTATATAAAGAATATAGTCGCTGACACGGAATACCCTAGATAGAAGTTTATATTATTTATTCTATTCCTCTTTAAGTAGTTTATACTAGTAGAAATTAAATATTAACCTACCGAACTAGAAATAATTAATATTATATAAGTCGTAAAGAAAGTCCGATACCTTATTAAAGTAACTATTAAAGTAATTATTATCTATATAGACTACTCCGCCGTTATTAAAATCGTACGTTAAATATTAATAAATACTACGTCTACGGAAAAACTAAATCTTAGGTTAATATATATATCGGAATATTTATAAAGATTTAGAATTAAGTTAAGATATAAACTTAATAAAATTAATATAGTCTCTAATACTTTATTATATTTTATTAATTAAATATACCGTTTTAAAACGAATAAATTAATTTTGGATACCTTATTTATAACTTTCTTTATAAATATTATCGCCGTTAACGAGGACTTTAAGGGCCGTATATAATAAAGTTATAAAACGAAAACTCGATAGACTAAAATTATAACTATAATAAAACGGAATATAGTTTTTAAAAATAACGCCGTAAAACTCCCTTATAAACTCGTAGATAATCTACTCTATTTCGACGATATCGAATATAGTATTCTACGTTTATATTTACCGATTACTCTAGAATATAAAGTCTTTTGGAAGGTATACGATAAAATAAAATACCCTAGTTATATTAGAATCTATAAGAAACTAGTAGTTAATATATATATTTTTAATATATCTACTAAACTATGTAAATATCTTAGATATTATTTATACTACTAGTTATACTAGACTCCTAGGTATTAATTTTATAAATCTTTATAACCTATTTATAGTCCCGTAAAGTTATTTTATATTTTAATAATCGACTTTATCCTAACTTTACCGAAGGCTACTATTAAAAAAAACTATATAATATCCGTAATTAATAAATTTAGTAAGGCGGTTATATTAATACCTAGTTAAGTAATATAGGGAGGCTTATAATAGGTATATTATTTATTAACTCGTCTTCTTCTTCTAAATTAGGGGTTATTATTAATAATTATTTTAAATAAAGACCGTTACTTTATCGGCTAGTTATAGAAGTAGATTATAATTAAACTTAAAATCGATATATTATATTTAACCGTATATTACCTCTAAACCGACGGGTAATTAGAAAAGTTAAATAAAATTATCGAAATTACTCTACGCTATTTTCTATTAACGGTAGACGTTAATAAATAACCTATCGTTTTACTATAACTTTCCGCAACGTTAAATAATTCGACGAAATATAGTAGTATATATTTAATATTAATTTAAGTTTTATATAACTTTAAGATTAAAGAGTTATTAGATTTATTAGGTCTCGATAATCTTAAGCTAGTAAATCTTAACGATATCGAAATACCGAATATAATAGTATATAGTATTACGGAGGAACCGAATACCGAAGCCTTCTACTATATTAATTTCCTTAGTACCGAAGTATTAGAAGTTTTCTATAGGAAGGATTCCTTTAAAGTTTTCTCTTATTAAATTATAGTACCTAGGGTATTTATAGTAATATAAAAGTAAATATAAAGCCTTAATAGGAAAAATAATCTCTATATTCAAATAATAGAATTAATCTCTAAAGAGTTAGAGCGAGGGCTCCGAGCCTTTTATTTCTAAAAAGACTCCGGAGTAACGGAAACTATAATATAATACTATAATATAAATAGTATAACCACGCCGTATACTCCCTCCTAGGGATTTATATATTATATTTAATAACTACTATAAAGTTGGTTTTAATATAGTATAATAATTACCTCCCCTTCTAGAGGTTTCGCCCTCGAAATTAATAAGTATTAATTTAACACTTTAATATTTTTTATAAAAGAGTATAATAGGGGAGAGCTTAAACTAAATAAAATATACGCGTAATACCTACGCCTCCTACCTAATTTTATTAATCTCCTAGTTTTATAATAATAATATATTAAAGAAAAACCTCTAAACCTAGTAAGAAAAAGGGAGGGAAATAAATTATATTTTAAAATTAATAATACGTCGCGTATAGTTCGTAATCGGCGTAGTTATATAGTCGTAGATTATAGTAAGTATTCGATAAAAATTTTAAAACCCTAAAGGAAAAGTAAGGGAAAGAATATTATAATCGTTATTAAAAACTATAAACGTTTACTATTAGTAGGGCTTTAGTAATATCGGCGGTAGAATAAATTATTCTACCCTATTATTTAGGAAGAACTCTAGTTATAGGAGTAAATATATACGGGTAGTAGTCTTAGCGTAGGTATAAAGCCTTCGTTAACTTTTGAATTTTTCTTTTTTTATAATATCTTATTATCTTCTATATATATAAACTCCTATATATTACTACCGAAAACTATGTTATATTTAGACTTTTATTAATTTATAATAGTCTCGGCCGTATCTTTAAGCTCTTTCTTTAAGATTATAAATATTATATATATATTCCGTAGGTAAGGCTAGAGTTAATATATTATAATTTAAATAAATCTTTCTTTTCTTCTTTTAAATTTTTTCTTTAATTTCATAATTATTAAAATAAATAAATAACTTATTCTATTTTTAAATAAAGTATTTATTTATATTTCGAAAGAATTAATATTATTATAATATTTATTTTATTTTTAAATTATTAATTTTAAATCTTATTTTATTAACGATACGTATATAGCTAGATTACTTTAATATTTAGTATATTAATTCGATCTCTACGGTATACGATATTAACGATAATATTTAGATATTTAATATATCCCCGACCCTCGCCTCCCGTAAAATAACTACCCGCTCTACTCCTACCCCGCCTTTATCCGTATTTTTATACCTCCGTTACTCTAAACGGATAAACCTAGATAATTATATCTTATATAATAAGGTACTATATATAAAATATATTTATTACGTAAAAAATAAGTATTTATATAATCTTATATATCGCTAGTATTCCGAAACTAAATTATATTAATATATTTAGATTCCGTCTAAATTTTATATTTTTATAAATTTTCTTTTTAACTATTTAAAACGCCGAGGCCTTAATAAATATCTTCGCGAGTATATTATTAGGTATATAAAAGATATTATAATTTTCCTTTAAGAGATTAAACCTAAAAGTAACGATATTAAAAAGGGGAAGGATATATTATAATTAATATCTCGATTTATTATAAGCGTCGAGGGTATAGATAATACTTTTTATACTTTTATAAATTAATATAATTTAGATATAATTCGTATATTAATAATTTTTTAGGGAGGGATTATTACCGAGGATATAAATATACTCTAAAATAAGATTATATAATATTAATTTAATAATTTTCTCGAATCGACGGATAAAGATAAAGCCGACGATAAAGATAAAGATAAAGTTTATACGCGTTATATATAAAACGCCTCCGAATATGATTTTTCTCCCGGCCTTAATCCCGTTACTAATTAATTTAATATACCTATTATCGACGATCTCGGTATTATCGATTTTATTTTATTCTTTAATAATATATAAAGAGTTATAGTATCTAGTTATAAAGTTTTTTTAATTAAAAATACTATAGAGCCTCGCCCTTAATATAACGATATAAAGGGCGCGAGTCGTTATATTTTAAATAAATTAATATCTTCTCGCGAGGTTTTTAAAGAAGAAGTTAAAGATAAGGTTAATAATTTTAGTTTTAATTTTATTTTTACTCTTTATTTTTTAGTTCGAATTCCCGACCCCGGCTTTACTCGTAAATAACCGAGTTTTAATATTAGGAAAGTTAGTCGTTTTAGATATAAACCTACCTATAAGCGCCCCGTTAACCGTAAAGATATATCTCGCTCGAAGTTTATTAATAAGAAGTAATTAATAGTAGTTAGTAATTAATAACGTTTCCTTTTTCTATTCTTTACTTTCTATACTTTTTCTATCTTCGTATCCTCTTCGAATACTTCTCGTAGTTCTAGCGCGTTATCTAAAGTATCTATATTTATTTATTTATTAAAGGTCTTTAATTATCCTGATTATTTTATAAAATAAAGTACCTCGCCTTTTATTTTCTTTTTTTTTAATACCTTTTTTATTTCTTATTCGTTCGTATTATTTATTAATTCCGGTAGAGGTATATTAGGAATCGAAATATTACTTTATTATTAATAATACGACTCTAGAAGCGATATATAGAAAATATTATAAATACGATAACTAGTTAGTAATCCTAGGTAGTATATTTATATTCCGACGGTATCTAAAATCTTAAATAGTTTAATTACTTTATAAGAGTGTTTCTTATTTAATCGTTTTTATATTAAGTTTTTAATTAATAATAATATAAGGTTATTTATATTAACTGATTTCGGTTTATACCTTCTACTATAGCTACGTTTCTACGCCTCGACCGCGATAACCTACGCTTTTATTAAGTACTCTCTCGAAGTATTTAATTTTTTAATTCTTTTTTATACCGACGGTATTTCTCCCTTATACGTCTCGCCCTCGAGATACGGTTCTAAAGATAGATTATAACTATATATAACTATAAATAATATCTATTTTATTATTATATACTACGTACTATAGTATATTTATTTTATTATAAATAAAAGTACTACCTAATTATTTTACTCGCTTAAATAGAAGGTTTTTAAATAATATTCTAGAGTTTAATTCTAATATTCTATCTAACTATCTATTTATAAATAAAATACGGTATTTAGGCGCTTTTTAATTTTTATTAAATAATATATCTTTAACTAAAATATATTTATAAAAATAGAACCTCTATTAGAAATAATCCTATTAGGAACTCTAAACTTTAGGATAATTTCTTCGAATATTAACTTTATTAACCCCGTAGAGTCGATTATTTTAATAGTTAAGATATATCGTAATATCTTTATATACCTATTTATAACTATAAAGACTATATTATAAACGCGTTTATATTATTTATTTAGAGGTAAGTTAATAATAAAATTTATTATAATTTCCTTCTACGGTCCCGTAGGATATAATAGAGAATTAATCTCGTTATAAAGGCGGTATTAATACACCTTAACCCGCTAGGATATATTATATATATCGATATATTCTCGTACGTCGGCCTTAAGAGTACTCTAGAAATATTTTCTAATAAATAACTCTGTTATTTTTTTAATACTAAAGTACCCCGTTAATATATTATTATAATATCGTTTTAGTAGCTCTTCGCGGATTAATCCCTCTTTAAATATATAGATCTTATTATTATATTTAAGAATTAATATAAAATCTAAAATTTATACCCCGGCGGAACGTTAGTAATCCGCTTATATAATTTCGGCGATTTTTATTTACGAGAAGGAATTATTCTTTTATAAAGCGCGAATTATTTTAATTATTAATAAACTTTTAGCGTTATAAGCCGTTTCGTAAAATACTATTAATTTAGTAATAATATATAGAATAAATAGTCTATAGTTTATAGTTCTAGCGATAGGGTTAAATAGTTCCTCTACTATATTATAATCGATTTAAATAAATATTTTATTTAAACTCTTTAGAATTTCCTATCTAGGTATTAACTCCTTAGGCCTAGATGAATTTATTATTAAAGAATATATTTTTTTTACGGTAAACCTTAAAGACCCTAGTAATATAAATTTTATATATATTAAATTTTATATAACGCCTACGGATATATTATTTAATACTAGCGAAGTATTATCTATATTTAGATCTTCTATATTTACGAACGTATTTTATATCGTAGCGAAAATAGGGCCTTAACTAGTACTTTCTAAATTTAATAACTTTTATTATAGAGTAAGTAATATATTATCTAAAAAACTATCCTAGCCTTTATAATTAAAACGACGTAAAAGATTATTAACTAAATTACTTTTTTTAAAATAATACGAAATTAAGAAATTAAAAGATAAGAGTCTTATTACCTAGCGCGCCTAGTAATTATTTAATTATTTAATATTTATAAAACCCCTTAGGTTATTATAATCGGTTAAGATTTCTATTTTATATAAATTACCCTCGAGGTAGTATCGCTATTATTTAAATATTATAACGATTACGAGGAGCTTTTTATTATAAATTTTATATCGAATTTCTAAACCTTATATTTTATGGGACTAGAAAACGACGGGATATTATTCGTTATTATTTTATAATTACGTTAAAATCGTAATTATAATAAAATTAGAAGTATTTATTTTAATCCGAATTTTTAATTCTAGATTAAAATATACTAGAATAAGTATATATAAAAATAAATCGCGAAGTAGGTAAAACGTTTACTCTACCTCTTTAGATTATTTAAATAGACCAAATTTTTTACTATTTTAACTATTTTTTAATAGACCCGTTAATAGGCCTATTATCTATAAATAACGATAAATAAATCGACGATAAAAATTAATAAAGCCTAAAAACACTTATATATTATTAAGAGGACTTTGGTTTTAGTTAGGATTAAATTATATTAATCCTATATTTATTTATCGATATACCTTCGGTATTTATAATAAACCCTAGAAACTTAACTAACCGAGTAAAGAACTCGTATTTCTTAAAATTTACGAATAAAGAATATTTTTATAGGCGTTCGAGTATTTATTATATATAATTAATATACTCCTCTTTTAAATTTAAATAAATTAGGATATTATCTAGATAAATAATATAAAATATATCTACTAAACCCGTTAACGATTTATTAATATAAATTTAAAAAATAGTAGGTATATTCGTTAAATTAAATAATATTACTATATATTCGAAAAGGTTATATTATATACGAAATATTATCTTCTACTTATTACCTTCTTTAATTCTTATCCGATAATAAATATCTTTAAATTAAATTTCGTAAATTATATAATATTATTTAAACGGTCTAGCGTCTCGCTAATTAAAGGTAACGGGTAGTAATTTTTAATAATAATTTTATTAAGACCTCGGTAGTCGACGTATAATCGTAATTTATTATCTTTCTTTAAAATAAAAAAGATAGGAGCCCCGGTAGGGTTTACGGAGTACCGGATCTAACCCTTTATTAAGGCGTCGTCTAGGTATCTTCTTAACTCTATTAATTTTAGGTTCGATAAATTATAAAGAGGCCCGTATAACGGGTTACCCTTTATATTAATTATATAATCGCTATTTTTATATAATAGTAATCGACCTACTTCTTTATTTAAAAAGATATTATTAAAATCTATAAATTCGTTAGGAAGCGTAGGCGGTACGATAACGAAATTATTAAAAAATATTATATTAATAATAATATCGCCTTTCCTAACCTCGTTTTTATTAATAAAATCTTAATTAAAGGGACTAGCTTTAGTATAAATTAATATATATATAACTAGCTACGTTTTTAATAACTTTATAAAATCCTTAAATAATTCTAACGTATATATATTTAGCGCGATACCGAACTATTAAATATATATACTATAGTCGGTTTAAATCTTTTCCTTTCTTATAACCGGTATATTTATAATAATAGGCGAGCCTTTTTTATTAATAAAATAGAAAGTATTATTATACTCTCTAGTTTATCTCTATAAATCGGTTAACCGGTAGACGATATTATAAATATTATAGTAATAAATAAATTACCCGCTTATTTATTTAGGAGTCGGTAACGACTCGCTTTTAAAACGCTCTAGGTTATACTACTATATAAATATCTTATTAATAATATTTATCTCCGCTCCTAGATCTTTATCTATTTTAATATAAATAGTTTTTATATCGATATTAATTAGGTTCGTAATAACTTCGCTATCGATATTTATATTTAGTCGGGTTTTTATTTCTTTTTATTCCCTCGGGATAAAGACTTCCCTAAGAGTTTATTATTTTTTAACTCGGCGGTATAATCGCCGATATAATTAATAGTCTCTATTTTCTTCTCCGGATATTTATTAAAGTAATAGCCGAATTTATAATAATTAAAATATTTAATATCTTTCAGATTTTTATCGCTCGCGTAAGTCGTATATATTTTATTTATATTTTTATAATTATTATTATTAAAACCTTATCCCTTTATATTAGATTTATTTTTATTATCTCCGCTTTTTAATTTCTTTTTATATCTTTTCCGAGGTCCTAATTAATTATCTTAATTATTATTTTATATTTTAAAGTCCCGATTAAGATTACGTTCGTAACGCGCTATAAACGATATAAATTCGGTTCGTTTAGTAAGAATACTTTAGGCTTAGTTAACTTTTTTTAAAATATTAAGTCTTAAACGAGTTATTAAATAAATTATTTATTACTCTTTATTATAGGGAGGTAGTTCGGTTTCTAGGGTATTAAGATAAATATCGAAATCTTATATTAATTAATTATTCCTCTAACGTATATATTAATATTTAAGATTCGTATTTATAACTCGGTTTAAAGGGTCTTTAATTACGTTAAATAAATAATCTATAAAGAACTTCTATATTAATATATCTACTAGATGAAGTTCTTTATATTTATTTTATAATTTCTTAATTTACCCCTTTAAGTAGGGTATTATATATAAAATCTTCTTTTTATTTATTCGAAAGTTTACGGGTATTAAGCGGAATATAGTCTCCGCGTTATAAATTTATTTTTAATAATTTTACGGATTCTTTATATAAAAATCCCGTAGTTTCGATAATCGTAAATTACCTTAATTTATATTATAACCGATTTAACTACGACTTACCGTCGGGCCGCTTTCGTCTTCTATATTTAATTTTTAAAGATTATTTTTAATTTCCTTATCTCCTTTACCTATAATAATATATTATAAATTCTTAATATTTTTCTAAATTATAATAATAGAGGCCTTTTTCTCGAGGGCTTTCTATTTATATTTTAATTTTATAAATCGTTAATCTACTATAAGATTAATATTCGGTAATAAATCTCCCGTATTTTCGTCTAAAGTATTAATCCCGTACGTCTCGCCTTCGGGACGATTATTTCTAAAGAGATTTTTTATACTTCTAACGGATTACTATCTAAGAAGGTTAAAAAAGATTAAAACTATTAAATTATAATATCTAGGGTATTTATAATAATATAAAAATAAATATAAAACTTTAATAGGAAAAATAATCTTTATATTTAAATAATAGAATTAATTTTTAAAGAGTTAGAGCGAGGGCTCCGAGCCTCCTATTTCTAAAGGGGCTCTAGAGTAACGGAAACTATAATATAATACTATAATATAAATAGTATAACTACGCCGTATACTCCCTCTTAGGGATTTATATACTATATTTAATAGCTATTATAAACCTAGTCTTAGTATAGTATAATATCTCTATAGTTTACTACTCTAAATATATCGACGCTTAAAACGTTATCGTATTCGCGTCGCTATATATAAAAGAATAATATAATATTTATTATCGACTTATCTTCTTTAAGGTTAGCGATATAGTCTATTTATATTTATACTATAGATATTAAATAATAAATATTCTATCTCGTAAAATAAAATAATAATTCGTAGGACCGTTTAAAATCTTGGAACGAATCGGTAAACTTGTATACTATTTATAATTACCGCCTATTATAACTATCTATAACGTTATATCGGTAGTATACCTAGAATTTATTATAGTTCCTACTATTAACCTCTACGGAAGGTATCTCGAAGTACTACCGCCTATCGTCGTTAATAACGAAGAGGAATAAGAAATAAAATAGTTACTATAAAAGCGATAACGTCGATTTAGTAGAGTAAAGAATATAACTATATAATATTTAGTATAGTAGAAAAACTATGGGCCTAAAGACGATAAATAAATATTAATTAAATAGTTATAATATATAAATACCCTAATAGAGGAATACGAGGTTCTTTATAAATAATTAATAAATATCTACTAAGTCATAGAATATATTATTAATATACTAGCGACTAGCCTTCGGTTATAAGTTTAATAGAAATACCCTATTATACTTTATATTAGAAGAATATTTCATATATATTTATTTCGTTCTAGCGGAAATATACTATCGAGGCGATAACTTTATTCTATTTAATAGTAATTAATATAACTATACTAGCCTTACTATATTAGGTTAGTTCTTTAGTAGCGAAGACTACCTACTATATTAATTCGTTAAAGACGAATACCTAGCTAAATAATTAATTAATTATTACTACTTTATAGAACTTGACTTTATTATACTAGTATTATTATAAATTAAATAGGATAAAAATATAAAGTTAAAGAAGAAATAAAAGAAAAGAGATAAAATTATATTATTTAATTTAATATTACTAGTAAATTATAATTTAAATTAAGACCCGCTTTTAATTATTTATATATTATTTTTATTTATTTAATTTATAATATTTCCTCCTCCCTCTTTATTAAATATTCGAATCTTTTAACTAGAAATTAAATTATATATTGAAAAAATTTTAAAACGAAGAAACTCGTCGATTTATCGCTAGCCCTCTTATTCTCGTTTTATTATATTTATTATTTCTCTATCTCTCCGCGATAATAACTTTATTAACGGCGATATAGTAAAATATATTAAATAAATTAAATCTAAATTATACCCCCGCGATAAGGATATTTTAAAGAATATAAAGAATAAACTTTTAAATAAAAATTATATTATAAAGAATATATAAAAATAGAAAGATAATATATTCGAATATAAATAAAAGAAATTAGAGATTATATTTAGAATAAAATATTCGTTTATTTAGTTTATAAATTAATTTAGCCTATAAAAAATTCGTTTAATTTATTTATTTATATATTAAATTCACCCTTTTTTATAAATTATAGAATTATAAATAAAGAGTATATAATTAATTTAATAGATTTAAATAATAGTTATAATAAATATTAAAATTATAAAAAAGACGAGGATCTAGATAATTTAAATATTTTTAATAATTAAATTACTATAGGATAAATAAATTAATATTATATATTTATTTTAAAAACTATTTATAAATCTATTAATATATACCGTTTTCTTACTCCGAATTATTATAAATATTATTATTATTATTTTCTTTATTTTCTTAAAGATTTATTCTACCTTTATAATTAATACCCGATTTACGAAATAAATTATTAAAGTCGCTATTATTAATTTATAACCTTATTACGAGATTTAGAAAATAATTATATTATTTTTTATTTATAAATATTTAAATTAATTTAAAATTCCGTTTTATTTAGTTTTTTAAAATTACGAATAATATTTTAATAAAATTAAAATCGAGTAAATAAAGAGAAAAATATTCGAGTAAAATACCGGTATTAAAATATATCTTAGTAAGGACTATATTATAGTATATATTAGTATTATTATAAATAATTACTAAAAGGGCATCGCCGGTTTTAAAAGATTTATAATAAAAAAGAATATTATATTCGATAAAATTATTAAATATCGCCGCCGTTATTAACTTTTAATAAATAATCTAGTCGAGGTAACTATTAATAATATATATAAATAATAGACTTTACTTTTTACTTCTATATAGATTTTAAATAATTAATAATATAATATTAATAAAGACTTAATTATATTTTTTATTATTTATTAAAATTAATTATATCGATATTATATATAAAAGTTTAGAATATATTAATATATTTATAAATAGTACTTTCGTCTAAAAAGATTAATTAATTAATTCGCTAGTTTTTTAATTTCACGAACTAAATATTCTTTAAAATCTAATTATATTAATTAATAATTTTATATTAAATTTTCTATAATTAATTTAGGCGGTATAAATAGTTTTAAATAATAACTTTATCGATAGTAATATTATACTCGTTTAATAGGAAGTAAATTATTTTATTAAAATATATTATTAATTAATATTTTAAATACTTTAGAAATTTATATTTTAAATATTTATTAATTATTTTAAAGCGCCCGCCTAGATTTTTACTCGGTATAAAGATAATATTATAACGACTCTGTATTTTTTTATTTTATATATCGTATATAGACTAACGTTATAAGGACTAGCGGCGATAATATCGATACTATACTTTAACTCGAGTTTATATTAAATTAGGGAGCGAATTAAGGCTAGAATAACGGCGACTATAACGACGGTAAAATTACGATAATAGGATAAGATAAGGCTTTACTAAGTTACGCTACTTAAATAGCTTTAATTTTGATTATTTGGGACGGATTTATAGTATATATACGTCTATATCCTATTTCACTTGACATTGGTGGTTGCCCCATATAAATTATGGTGCGCGGGCCATCCGTTTAGCGCTTCCGCCCGTGGTTCTACAATCAACTGTAGCCTGTTGGAATGTTCTCCCTCCATAGATAATCAACAGTTGTCTCCTCCCATTCCAACGTAGCCTTATCCGAGGCGGTCAGGAAAGGTTCGTCTTTTACGACGCCTGCTGCATTGATACTACCAGCCCTTGTCAGCATTGCTTCCTGCATAGGAACAGACTAGAAACAAGCCCACTAGATATCGACACCACGACTATCTTTCTCTATCCTCTCAATCACCTGAGTGTCCTCATCTCGTCTTGTGACATCGGTCTTGTAGTATTCAGTCTTGACTCCGCAATCGGTCTTCATCCGGTCCAACGCTGCGTTTGGGGGTATGATGTCGAGTACAGCGATAGTGGCGCCATTTTCAGTAAGGCAGTGTGCGAATCCGATGCGGTCTGAGAGATTTGCACACGGCTAGCGGGGCGCCAAGGCTGGAAGCTGCGGGGACTTGCTCAATTGACTCTGCTGAGCAGAAAGATTCATTGATTTGGCAACACATCTAAGTGAACTATGTCTACAGGAGCCTCCAACGGAGCACCAAATGGCAGACTTCGACCGAGGCTCGCGGAGGTTCAGGCCCTTGGGGAGCCCCTAACCATGGACTTCTATCTACATCAACAAGGGGAGAAAAAAGCCCACGATAGGATGAGAAGCAAAGAAACTAGGCTGCAAAGGGTACCAGCGGTAAAAGCGGAGTGAAGTAGGACGTTCGAGTCGATGGACCTCGAGCACGGCAGCTTGAGATTTTGCCGCCGGTGCAGGCTTCAATTGTACACAACAGACCTCAATCCAAACAAGCCGATGCTGAAGAAAATGAGCGAGAACAGTTCTATGTGCCGATGGGCCTTCCTGGGCCTCTCAGCAATTGCTGAGAACTTCATCGCTGACATCCTGCTTGAACGCCCAGATGACGACCCGATCGCCCACGAGCTGGTAGCAGTCTCGACGACGGACTTAAAAGAGCGAGCAACAACATGGCTCATAGATCACGAGGTTCCAAGCGCTAGCAAAGTCGCTCTCTACACCTCCCTCGAAGAGATGCTGGCCAAGGGCGATTTTGACATCGTCTACGTTCCAACACCCCATCCCCTCCCCTCCTACATGTGAGGGTCGCTCTCGAGAATAAGAGGAGTGTCTTGGTGGAAAGCCAGCAACATTGAATAGGGAACAATACTCACGACTGGCGAAGCAGGCGGAGCAGCAGGGCGTGGTACTCATGGAGACGATGTGGACGCGCTATTTGCCAGTTAAAAAGTATATGCAAGAGACGCTGCTTCGGGGAATTGGGCATGTCAAGCGAGTTTATTCGGAGTTCTCCTTCCCCATCGCTGGATCGGAGCTGTCCACGTCGTCGAGTTTCTGGATAAGAAAGCGGGAGCTGGCGCATTATTAGATATGGGTATATACGCGTTCACCTGGGTTGATCTGGCAATGGCGGGATCGTAAGAGACGAAGGTTGTACACGCTGATACAGTTCTTTATGATACTGGGAAGGGGAAGGTTGACGATCTCAATACCGTGATCTTCAGCCGCTCTGTGTCAAGTACGGCCATCGTGACCACGAGTCTATCCATCCAGGATCTTCGAAACCTTCCTTTGGCGATCAACTGGTGGCGAGGAAGCTGTCACCGCGCGTCAGGGTCGATGGGGAGAAGGCGCAAATATCGATACCATTCCATCCTATCAGATCGCAAACATTCCGTGTGCAATGGCATGGGCGGGAGCACATCGATGAGAAAGGCGTTGAATTTGAGGAGACGATTGACAGGCCACTACCACAAAGCTGGGATTTGTGGTGTCAAGCGGACGTTATTGCGAAAGCTGTCCGCGATAGAGGCGGTCAGCCTTCGCCCAGGAAGGTTTTGGTGGTTGGCAAGGACGAGAGTCTGCGGGTGCTTGGGTGGCTGGATGACGCAAGGGAGATGGCCGGCATCGAGTACGCATCAGAGGTGGAGGCTGTATGAGTCAATCGGTAATTCCCGGTTGGGAAGGATAGTTCTGAGTATCAAGTCATCTTCATTATTGAATCGTGAGAAATATGTCAGATCCGTATGCTCTCCAGGGGTATCACTGCAGCCATGTAAATGGCATCCAAAGCACTTCGATCCTCGCTCTTGTGTGCCTTTGCTATCTTGCCATCCTCATTAACATGCCAGGGCCACGCTGCCTGAGTAGATTACCCTTATTAGCAAATGTCCAGGAACCACTCAGCTCGACAGACAAGACTTACATTGCCATCTTTGCAACCTGCTTCAGCCTCTTCAGAATATTTGCATTCAGCGCCTTGTTCTTCTCCGCGTTCTCCGGATTATTGAACCGTTCCCCACCAAATTTCTTTTCCAACTTGTCAAGCCCTGGTAGTCAGGTTAGTAGAGAATCGCAATTTTAACTGCGGCAGTCAGTAGCAAGGAACGTCGATAAGAATAGAGAGGACATCAATGAGCTGATGAAGGAAGTGATGTCTCAAGTTTTCCAATATAGTATGGTAGATTATCATTACATTTAGTGATCGTGTCACGGTTATCAGGCTCAGCCGCCTGCCCCATGCCTCCATTCATTTGCTGCTGGCCCGCACCCTGGGCATAATTGCTGCTGCCCATATTCTGCTGCTGCTGGCCACTGTAGACGCCATTGTTTTGCCCATGGATCTGCTGTGGCGCTCCCTGTCCGTAGTTATTGTTGCCCATGTGCTGTTGGCCCATGTTCTGCTGTTGCTGGCCATTGGGCATGCCACTGCTCTGCTCATTGTAACCCTGATCGTAGCCCTGCTGTGGATAGCCGCGTGTATCTGAGTGCATCTCTTGGCCAAGACCTTTGGACTGCTTCTCATGGCTCTCGATGTGCGTGTTTTCGGGCAAGGTCTGAGGTTTCTTCTGCGACATTCCAGGCTCGTCGTAGTAAGATGCTGCTGCCATAGTTTGTAAGTTGAAAGCGTATTGAATGTGTAAGGGATGTGAGATGCAAATTTGTGATGTGTGTGGATGTGGGGTGAGAGTGGGGTCACAGGTGTGTACAGGGTCAAAGAACGGGAATGAAGATCGATTGGTCTAGATTGCGACGTTGAATCTGGTCAGCGCCAAGTGCCGGACGTTAAAACAAAACACGAGACATGGACGACTGGACCCTGTTTTGAGATGCTGCGTCATCTTCACAGCCAACTTTTCGATGGCTGCTTATGCGCGATCACCATCACCAATGAAATAAAATGTCCAGCCTTCTCATGCGGAGAAAGACTCTACTTATACGGATGGAGTTTCGACCTTTTGTGTTTATAGCCATTCATCACCTTCAATACGAGGGAGGCTGAGCATCGTATAGAGAGACCCACACGAAAAGCCGGCGAGCTTACGACTCGATATTTGGTGGCAAACCATCGTTACTTCTTGGTTCAAATGTTTCTGGTTACTGTCAACTATTGAAACATTTGCAATTCTGCATCACCTCTAGTAACTTCATCACCCACAACTGTCGTTACTATTTGTACAGTACTTGACAGAACCGATCCCTCATTCGTTCAGTCCGGTAGTCATCCTCCCATCGCTCATCAATAAACATTCTCCAGACTCGTCAACAAGTCAAACATTCCGAAATGCAAGCTCTCCTGACATGGGCTGTATTGGCTTCCACCGCCTTCGCTGCTGTCCTTGTTCCACGACAGAATTCATCTATAGCCTGTAATAACTCTCCAGCACTCTGTTCGAGGTCTTATTCAAACATCACACAGCTCGGTGCCCATAACAGCCCGTTTTTGACAAATGCGAATTCAAATTCCGAGACCATTACCTTCACCCAAGCAGGAAATCAAAATACTAACAGCACAGCCCAGCTTAGCGCTGGAGTTCGACTTTTGACGGCACAGGTCCACAATAGCAATGGGTCATGGCATTTGTGTCATACCAGCTGTAGTCTGCTTGATGCTGGAACGTTGAGGGCCTGGCTGTCAGAGATCAAGACTTGGATGGACGCCAACCCCCACGATGTGGTCACTATATTGTTGGTGAACTCCGACAACGCATCAGCTGAGGACTTGGACACAGAGTTCAAAGCTGCAAACATCACATCGTACGCTTATACGCCACCGTCGACCACAACAGCTTTAGAGACATGGCCAACGCTGCAGGATCTAATCTTAAACTCCACCCGGCTCCTCACATTTGTTGCTTCCTTAAACCCGTCCTTGAACACAGTGGCGCCTTACCTTTTGGATGAATTCACCTTCGTTTTCGAGAATCCTTACAAAGTCACCAGTCTCTCCAACTTTTCTTGTGTTGCAGACCGGCCGCCAACGGTTCAGGGCCAGACCGCAACTGCCATCTCATCAGGACGACTGCCCTTGGTAAACCACTTCCTAGGTACCAACGCTGGAATTGCTGGGGTCGAAGTACCTGACACTTCTAATATCACGACGACGAACGGCCTGTCCGGTACTGGCAGCTTGGGACAGGCAGCAAGCGATTGTTCGACGGCGTATGGGAAGGCCCCCGCATTTCTGCTTGTGGACTTCTTCGATGAAGGATCTGCTATCAACATTGTTAATGGCCTCAATGGAATCCAGGCATCGACGGTTGGGCAGACAAAGCCAGTGGCAACCGCGAAGTCGAGCAGTGAAGCCGCAGGGCCAGTAGGGACTTCAGCTGGCCAGGGCTATCTTTGGCTTGTTGCCTTGTTCGTCGCAGGATTAGCACGAATGATATGAATGATGATCTTTGTACTGACGCAGAGGAAACAGCGATGTAGGGTCACAAATACTGCATAGCGTGGAAGAAACCGCATGGGAGGATGAAACTGCATAGCGAGGGGCGTCTTTGATAGCATTCACACCATGACATGGCCACAAGAATTAAAAGAAGCCTCTGTTACTCCACTGAGCCTACGACTTTACGTCCGCAGCTAGAATATCATTCACAGCGGAGACCTTGTCACTGAAATTCTGCTTCTTGTCCGTTCTGGCCCCTAATCAGTACACACAGATCTATCCAACCGAATCACACCATCAACACGTACCTTGACCCAACCCGAATATCACTCTGTATCCTCACGATCCCCTTCTTATGCAACATAAAATGTGCCTGGCCAATAATTCGCATCACATCATCCCACGACCCCTCTGAACCCCGCCCAACCATTAGCATATATACACCTCTCAACAATGCCAGCAGCCGGTATCACGCCACACTCGCAATTCACCTACCAACAGTCGTCCCCGCAGAATGCATCGAGTATGACAAATCGCTCTTCTGCATTAAACGCTGCACGTCTGCTACTTCTTGGGATACCGACGCTGTGGGTGTTCCGATCTAGACGGAGATTTGGAATTAGTTGGGTAGTCGAGCAGGAATGCACTAAGACTACGCACGGGAATGAGACAGAAGTCTGCAACGCAGGAATCGGGTGTGCCCAAGGTGCTTATGTCGAGGATCTCGGCCATGAAGGTGTCGGTTGATGTTGTCGTGTTTGTCTAACTCGCATGGTTCACATGTTGCTCATGATAGATATTCCGGGTGCGGGCAGGACCGCTATCGTTACTTGAGATGGAAAAACTTTTGGGCCTAACTTTAGAATATATCGAAGCCTACTTAAGCCACTCACCATTAGATTCTAGTACCTACTTCTCTACTCGTATAAAATGGCCTAATAGTTCTAACAAATGGAGTAGAATCGTCGAAACCTTCTATATATTAATTAGAGACATAGAATGAATAAGAAGCGTTACTATAGCGGTATAACGACCTCTAATTAATTCAAGCTATTAGCGGGAATACTGGAAGTCCAATTCGAGGCTGAAGTTATGACGATAGAAATGCTAGCAAAGAGGTCAGACCAGCAAGGAAGGAAGGTACACCAGCATCGCCATCCGCTCTAGAGGGCCTAGGATCCAACGTTGCCGAGCAGCAACAATTCTATGACCCGAGACCTCAATCGCTTCAGCGATGGAAAGTAGCTGAACAGGATTATGCATTCATCGGAGAGTTTATTGGCCGAGGCACAGATACAATTATTCCGGCAACAAAACATTTATATCTTATGGCGGAAGAAGCTATTTATGCTGAGTGAGGTTGAACGAGCAACTCGAATGCAGCAAGGCACTGTTCTAACTTCATAGACGGTGACGAAGTAATCTCAAGACCATAGCGACCAGACTAATGCCGCGACTTATATCTGTATCACTGGGGAGCAGGTCGTCGACTAGACGTTGATGAGTGACCGGAAAGACACAGAAATTGAATGGCAGGATAAGACCCAGAAGGCTCGAATCGAGCGGACAGACAAACGTGGAAAAGAAATCAATGAGCGATTCGAGAAGCTGAAAGAGAAATACGAGAATGTTAACTGGGAGAGGGAGCAATGGCTAGCAGGCAACAGATTTATTTATAGTTCGTCAGGCATAGTAGCTTTGAATCCTCTGGGCTGGGGTCACGCGTTCTACACGGCTGGATCAAACTTGAATTCCAACGCCGACTGGGATTAAAACAAAGAGTGGGCTTATCAGCCAAAAAGGATATCTGCCCGAAAGGCGAAACAGGAGGCAAAGAAAGCTGCCAAAGAAGCCTCGAGACGTCCTAAGCCTCCTGCTGGAGCAAAGATAGCCGCTTCCATGCCATTCGAAAGAACACCCGCTTCCCACCACGAAGAAGAGGAACATGTGCACAATCCTTTTCACAAAGAACCTGAGCGCCCATGCGGTAATACGGAAGCATTCACGGAAGCTCTCAGAGAGGCGACTGCATGTTTTGACGGAGAACGCTTCGATCAAGCATTGGACGAGATGACTGAGCCACTGACCGACGGAGGACTTTTCGTGGAAGCAATGCATGATTTTGTTGGTGTCTAATCACCATGGTGGTAAAGATTAATATTTGGGGGTGGGGGAGAACGTTTTGCGAAAAATTGCGGACTTGATTTCATTGGTTGCTAGACATCATTGCTGTCCGACAGGAGTTTGCTAATGCCCTCAACTTTCTTGTTATTGAGTTATTAAAAGATGTAATTATCTATGTCACTTCTCGATCTCGATAATTCTCTGTCTGGTTTCTATTGCATTGAAGTGCTGAGATGCCCCAGGAAGACATAGTCTTTTTGTAACTGACTGGCCTTCTGTTGAACGCTAGATCTTGCAAGGCAACATAGATGTTCGGGCAATGAATTCTTGGTACTGAGTACTCCATAAATTTGCGGGGATGTCGATGGGTCGTATATAGAGTATCCTATAGGGGAATCCATTCGAGTAGCTAAGGTGTTACAAGGATTTTAGAGGATGATCCGTAACCGGAGGGCAAGATTGGGCGGCATTGTTTCCCTCCACGATAAGTTCCTGTGTGCTTTGAGCGCATGAAACTACTCTTCGCCATCCAAGCTGAAATCTTTTCAAGTCAAGGAATGGTGAAGGCCCCACTTCGACGCCGCTTGCATCCGAGAGCAGCGTCACACACAATATTGAAAAAATTAGCGTAAGCAGGATAAAGCAACTCTGCAGAAGACCTCTTGGTTTGGGCGACTCCGCAGCAGTAGTTTTCACCATAACATGAGCTCCATTGTACAATTTCATCCTTTACCTCTCATTGAGCCTGGAGTCCCATACCAATCTGCAAGCGGATCACTGTAAAAACTTGACATTACCAGCACATACCAGCATACCTATACATACATGAATTCCGTGGTTCCACTTGAGTTATGCTGACTTCTACATATAGCCTCCATGCATTTTACTACCCGCCTCCTCGTCCTTGCCTCTGTCGTCACCGTACAGGCGATACCCTCGAACCCTCCCTGACACACATTGTCAAAGCTCAGAATATTAACAAATCCCTGATGCCTCGCTGGACCTGGGAGGAGTACGGAAGATGCCGTAGATGCTGGAATGCTCAGTGCAAGGCCCGAACCCGCAATCCGGATGGCTGTGAATGGCCATGGAGCAAGCATCCTTGCCAATGCGAGATGCATCATTGTTCTTATAGAAAGGATGTCTGGTGGCCTGGCCAGAAGGTGGACCACCATCAGAAACAGTCCTAATCGGATGGTAGTCAAACTTCAAGCCGTGTTTGTAGTCAATGATTATACGCCAAGGCTTTAGCCCTAACCCTATCTAATATAAGTTCTCTCACAAAAAGCCTCATCTTTCATCCGTTGTTTTCGTTCCTGTGGTCTTGCCTCTTTCAATTCAATACGATGCTTTGCGCATGAGCCTCTGTTTCTTACACCGGGTGACCACCTGATTTGGTCGTTTATATTGTATTGATACTCGCTCTCGCTTTTGAAATAGAACTACGCTGGCAACTCCTTGCTTCGAAATCTTGCATCGGCCTTTTTCTGTGACGTGCTTGTCTATTTTTCTTCTTTTTCAAGCAGCGCTGGGAAAGACTCCCTCTGTACTTGCTACTGGATGTGATTGCTTTTCACTCTATAGATAAGGAAACGTTGATCTTGTAAAAAGCCGGCAATCTTATAAAAAACCGGAACCGGTATACTACTACTCGTTGACCTCCGGATACTGAAAGCACTGCGATTGGAGCTGTAATAACTCTAGTTGCCCAAGGCAACAGGCTTCTCTAAGTAACAAGACCCCTCCTCAAGCTCACACCTATGGACATCAACCTTGACTATCAACGCATTTACATCCCACATTTCAAACGAACATGCTTAGACTAGGACTTTCTGACGTTCGGCTCCAATACCTCGCAGAAGGAGCCGCGAATGTAGTCTACAGGATACAGTCGGCTATCCCAGACATCGGTACAGAATCGGATTCTGAGAGTGATAGGTATGGCCCACTGACACCACCACCAACGGAGACAGAACCTTTGTACCTCAGTCCAGCTCTCGAAGGAAAGCTCGTACGTCTACGAAAGAGCCTTTCGACCACTGTGCCCGTCGCAGAATCCCATGCCCACTATGAGACCATTATAAGCCCACTGTTCCCAGAGGAAAGCCTCGTGCAGGCAGTCCTTTTTCAGCCCTCGAGAGACCTACTGAGAGAATGCAACGCCGATCTTCGCGAGATGGAAAAGGTTGGCAGAAGACCTGAAAAGCGGCATGGGCTTTATTTGGCTGAAGATGAGAAGCATGGGTGCCTCATTACGGACATGTCTTGGATCTTCGACGACTCCTTCGAGTGCTATGAACTCAAGCCGAAGTGGCTCGTGCAATCCCCTTCCGCTCCCATTGGGTCCAGGCGATGCCGCACTTGCGCACAGAGAGCGATGAAGAAGGCGAATGGAGAAATTTCGAACCTCGCCAGTTTCTGTCCACTTGACCTGGTCTCCACCGACAAAGCTAGAGTCGCCAAAATTGTACCACATGTCCTCGGACCTTTGGAGGACAGCAAATTCAGCAGAGAGCAGATGAGAACATTGCCGAGACAAGTTGCCGACTTCTTGTACGAGAACCCGCTTCTCCACCGGCTCAGGGACTTACAGCTGGATCTGGACCCCGTTGGTGTACTGAAAGCGGAGTTTGCGTCTTCGAAATTTCTGGCTGCTATGACGTTGCGAGATTGCTCATTATTCCTGAAGGTAGATTTCCCATAAGTTATGTAAGTTCGGACTAAGGCTGAGCATTTTGTACAGGTTCCGATGAATGGTAAAGGCACTATCGAAGCTCGACTTGGTGATTTGGATCTGAAGAGCCCAACTGGGAAAAAGGTTGTGTACTGGAGGAACTTGGAGGAGCAGCTGATTGATGGTGGCTGGTACACAGCGACGGAAAAAGGCAATTCAGCGCACGAAAGTTCTTGTCAACTGGCTTGATAATTTTGGATAAGTAACGAAGCAACAGCCGCGACGCCTGCTAGGGGTATCTAGAAAGAAGAACCACAATCACCAGCCACTCCTCTATTGTATAACTCCCCACGCTTTGCTTTACTTGAATCCATACTCGCATGTTCACAGTTCCGCCATGGGTGAGCCGAAGCCATCTCCACTTGGTGCCTGGGCTGTCCATGCATTCTCATCCCTGTGTGCACAGCCGAGTCCTGGGCCTTGTGTAGTGCCAAAGGCCCATATCCACGAGGTCCCTGCGCTGGGTTTGGCATCGGAAAGTTTCCATCCGGTCGTTCGGTGCTATAAAGATTGCTACGCTGCACTTGCCAGCTTTTGAACGTTTCAATCTGTTTTCACCTCAAAGATCTCCCTGGCTAGCTTCTGTACCGAATCGTCTTCAATGGCCGCCAAAGCCTCCTTGATACCCGTCATGACCATTTCCGGCAGACCCTCCTTTGTCCTTGAATAGACATCAATTCCAGCAGGCGTAAACATCGTACTTGCAAAAAACGTAACAGCCCACTGGTTATCGCCCGCCAGATCTCCCCATCCCAGCACCTCCCAATGACTGCTCGCAATCATCAGCCAGCCTTTACCCCGCCAGTCCCAAGCCCCTGTATCTGGACCGCTGGCCGTATCAACGCCTTTGACTGTTTTGACTTTGTCCCCGGAGAGGGTTTGGTAGGATACGATGTCGTCGAGCTTGTTGGTTGAGGATTGAGATGGAGAAGGTGTTGAGGGTGGAAGCTCTTTGTAGGTGATGGTGACGTTGCGTTTCGACTTCCACATGGGGAGGGTTGAGTGCGTTACATGCCATGTCCCGGAGAGCCAGGAGGTTGTTGGGGATGCGAATGAGGGCTGAGGGAGGTCGGTGGTATTTGGTGGGCGGAGGGTGATAGGGTTTACCATGGCTGGATATATAGAAAGTTGTGTTCTCGACTTAGAGCAGACACTAGAACTATTGCCAAGTCGATCGGAGCTTTCTCCTTAGCGCGCGGATGTTTTCCAGCTGACAGAATGTTGCCAAGAGATGACCAAGCTCTTTTCACTCCGACTCAACCATGACGCGAAATTTAGGTCACCGAATCTTGCAGAGATGTTCTTCAACCGACATTGCGAGCCATGCCGACAAGTGCGGAGAATTAGTACAAAGTAACTCATGCTTGCAATACTAAGGTAGTGGACTAAGGGTAGTCGCACAGCATGCGCCGCGAATCTACCGCTTTCACAGCATTGCTCCTACTCTTCCTAGCCATTGCCTTCCAAATACCCGCAGTGAAGGAAATGGCAACTCGGTTGCTTAGGCAATCGACTCACTCCGTCCGCGGACTCCTCCCCCACTATAAAGGCCGCGTGCTCCCCGCCTTTCTTATCTCTTCCAACATCAACTCACAATCATCCTCCCACTTCCATACATCCCCCAAACCACAAGACTCTTCATCCGCCTCAAAGTCCATAATGGCAAACGCACAGCCCTTCCTCGCTGCGGTCGAGAACCGCCGTACATTCTATCAAATGACGAATGAGTCCACCATTCCTGATGCCCGCATCAAAGAACTCGTCGCCCACACCATTAAGCACACTCCCAGCTCTTTCAACTCGCAAACCACACGTGCCGTCGTCGTCCTGAAGGAGAAGCACCAGCAGCTGTGGGACATCATCATGGAAGTCTACAAGGCCATGCTATCGGCCGAGGCGTTCGAGCACGCCAAAGGCAGGATGACAGGCTTCAAAAGCGGTTACGGTACCGTCCTGTGGTACGAAGATACTTCGAGGGTGCGAGAATTCCAGGAGAAATTCAAGAGCTATGAGGACAAATTCCCACAATGGTCGGACCAGACCAATGGCATGCATCAATATGTGCTGTGGACCGCTCTCGAGGCTGAGGGAATGGGTGTCAACCTTCAGCATTACAATCCTCTTATTGATGCCCGTCTGCAGACCGAGTACGGTGTTCCTGAGACTTGGAACTTGAAGAGCCAGTTGGTGTTTGGCAAGCCGACTGGGCAGCCGGGAGAGAAGACCTTCCAGCCGATCGAGGAGAGGGTTAAGTACTTTGAGTGAAGATACCCACCAAAGTAACGGAGAATCAGATATCCAGTGGGAGACGAATGGCTCATGCAGCATAGTACCTCCTGAATTATCATTCAAAACTATACGTTTAGAAGGAGAGAACAAAGAAGACCATCAAAGGCTCATCTATTTGCTCGCTGCCCTTGTCCCCAAACGCCAGCGCTATGCATCGTTTGAACGGAGCGACCAACGATCAGCTGCGGTTGTCTCACAACATCCCTCTTCTCCATGCCTTGTTCGCTAACGCCTCAATCTTTTCTGTCGCTACCACTCCCTTCACATCACCATCTTCGATTGCTTCAATCACTGCTTCAGCAACCAAGTCTGCTTTCAACGGCTTCTCCACCGCTCCACCGGCAATCCATGTCAACCTCCCTCCTAGCGCAGAGTTGACCATGTTCCCAGCGCTACCAGCAAATGCTATGGGCAGCGTAAACTTCCGCGAGGAATCATAAAGAAACCCTGGTCTAATAAAGATGCTGCGTAATTTAGGTAAAGAGGAAGCAATTGTGGATTCTGCGTCTCGTTTGGTGGTGATGTATCGTTTCGGTAACATGGGCGCCCCAGCAGCGGCAGATATGAAGACGAACGAGGGCACAGAGTGATGATTGGCTTCTTGAGCCAGTGTGATTGCCGAGTCTCGATTCATAAGCTCATATGTCAATTGCCCATCCTTCTCCTGCGGCTGTAGCTCTTCTCCCTCCTTCCTCGTCAATGGGTTCTGACTCCCTCCCTTCGTAGCGCTGAAAGCCCTCGACAATCCTGCCCAAGGCGACTCTTTCCCTGTGACCACGCCCTTGTAGTCTGCTTCCAGTAGTATGCCCATTGAGTGTATGACTGCGTCTGCGCCGTTGAGCATAGGTTTATAGGTTTTCGGTTTGAGGATATCCGCTCTCTGCCATTTGACTGAGGACGCCCATGATGGTGCGTTGGGTGAAGATGTGACTGCTGACCAGGTGGGCTCGCCGGAGCGGGAGATGGAGGTCACGTCCCAACCTCTGCCGACTGCGACTTTACAGATTCGCGATCCTGGAGGCTGTCAGTCCTGATCTGGCATTGTAACCTGACATTGCTGTACCGAGAAAGCCATTCCCTCCAGCTACCACAATCTTTTTCGCCATATCGTTGGTCTCGAATCGACGACTTCGCAAGAACCGAGGTGATTAGAGAGACGGTATGCGTGCTCCAGAAGGCGATTCAGAGCGCCGAGATGATATACAACGTCTTTGATATTTGGGAGCGCAAAGTTGAACTTGACATCAATACGCTGCTTGCAACGGCAGGTCAGCCGAGAGATCAACGCAGGGGTGTGGGGATCTTTGATCTACACTACCTGTTCCTCCTCCGCTCACTCGTACAGAGCGGGACTCTTCTTGTCTTTCCTATACGCCCTTTCCAGCACGGAGCCAAGTAATACGGTGGACTGAGGTCGTACTTGTCAAAGAAGCAATCCGATTTGTGGGAGAGGCCCTCCTCTCCATTCACTCCTTAGAAAATGCCAGGACCGGCAGGTACGAAGCGTGTCAAGGTATGTCGTTTTCTTTGTGTGACCCTATTTCTCTAGCATTCACTTCTCGTCACTTTTACCCCAAACATCCCAAATCCGCTTGGTATCTCTCCTACCTGCAGCATCATCCACCATGCCTACCCCAAAATTTGCTAAAGAGCGTGTCCAGGGCGTCCAAATATATCGGCCATTCGGTGAGTCCTCAAATCTTTCGATGAGTACTCATGCCTACCAATGATCACTTGGCTAATACCTATCTCAGTCTACGGCTCTATAGCAAAACCAATCGACCCAAACAACCGCCCTGCAGGCCTCAATCCTGAACATACACACCGATGGTCCGTCTATGTCCGCGGTGTTGATGGCGAGGACATCTCCTACTGGCTGAAGAAGGTGCAATTCAAGCTACACGAGACCTACGCAAACTCCAGCCGCATGATCGAGAGCCCGCCCTTCGAAGTGACCGAATCAGGATGGGGAGAGTTCGAAGTACAACTGAAGCTCTATTTTGTTCCTGAGTCGAACGAGAAAGCCCAGACACTCTGGCACGCTCTCAAATTGCACCCGTACGATGGAGATATCGAAGGTCAGAAAGAGCGCCGCGATACTATCGTAGCGCAAAATTACGAAGAGATCATCTTCAATGAGCCCGTTGAGCCCTTCTACGACATCCTTACTTCCGGACTTCCACCAGCAGCTCGTGGTGCTAAAGGCTCCAAGGGCTCCAAGCAGGCGACGATCAAGCAGAAGGGAGAAAGGACGGCAGAGATCCCTTATGCACCGAGCCCAGAGAATCCGTACTGCCAGAAGAGAGAGGGAGAGGAGCTGGACCGGTTGAAACAGGCTATGAAGACCGTAGAGGCGATGGTAAAAGAGGAGAGAGCTAAGTTGAAGACCAAAGAGCAGGAGATGGAGGAATTGAGGAAGGAGACTACTACGGCGCAAGGTTGATGGTACGCTCATAAAGATAGAACTGAAATATTCTGAGGGCAGCTGGAAAAGGATATCTCGGCGTCCGAGTAGGGACTATATGCATCTTGAGCTGCCGATACCCCGGGTATTGTACATTAGTAGAATCATGATCACATGCAAGGCCTATCAAGACCATGCCCCAGCTCCCTTATATCATTGTTCCACGCTCAAAGCTGTCTCTGATCTCCGCAGTGTACTAGACATACGTCAGCATAGCTCTTGCTACAAGATTCAGGCTAGAATTCACCTTGTTGTAGAACCTTGCCAGCTTCTGGTTAAACTGCTTGTTCTTATCATTAATGAACGTAACATCCCCATCGTCGTCTCCCCTGCCCCTATCTCTCCGTTTCCGCAGCCTCGTCTCCTCAGCCTTCTTCAGATCATTCACCAGTCTGTCCACCGCGGCTCTTTCTGGCTTGTTCTCGATGAAATCCGTATTGTCCGCCGTAGAGTAGAAGCTGCCATGTTTGTCCACTGCCACCAGCTCCCCATCATCCGTCTCGACAATCTCCAGCCCACCACTCAGAGCGGCCTTTTGAACAGCCACAGCCTTCTCCTTCTCATACCCCTCCATATCCGGCTTCATTTCTCTTAACTGCCTCTTATAAATCTTCCGCGCGTCCTGCGTATAGTCCTGGAATGCTACATCCTCCCTATGCTTCTCCTTCTTGTCCATCCGCTTGTCCCATCGCTCTGACTCGTCAATCGTCCAGTCCCAAGCCCTTTTCCGCTCAAAGTCTTCGCCATCGGCGTCGGTTTCGGCTTTCAGGAGTTTGTGCGAGGCTATGGCTTGTTTGCGGGAGAGGGAGGAGAGGAGATTGGGATCTGTGGCTAGGCGTTGTGATTCGGCTGCTGCTTCTTTGAGGTTCTTGCGGGCGGAGGTTTGGGCGCGGGCTTGGAGGGCTTTGAAGCGTTCTTGACGCTCTTTGATTTTGTCTGTTGAGGAGCTATCTTCCTCGGCGGTGGCGTGTTGTTCGGGCATGCGAGTTCTATCTGACGGTCGTGGTCTTGACTCAGTTGCTTGATCTGGAGGGGCGCTCTCTTCAGCTTCTGAAGCTGGCGCAATCTTGCGCTTTTTGGCGGAAGGCATGGGGTGTCAGAGACGAGCAAATTCTAGAGGACGCTGTTTTGTGTGAGAGGAGTGCTAAGTAGGTCTGCAATCGAGCTGAGGTAGTTAAGAGAGTAGTCCGTAAAAATAGTTTATAGAGTTACAAGTGACTCCGATCTCCGCTACTAGAACAAGCATACGCATGCCTTCTTGTAAACATCCCTTTCTCCCTTTACATCCTCCACATCATCGTATGGGATCAGCTTGCCAATAGTGGTACCTCGATTCATCACGAACTATGCAAGATGGAAGCTTTCACTCGGTGATCCCATCCCGCTATATTTGTACGCTTAAAAGAACTCGCCCGATCTACAGTATCATTGTCTACCGCTCCATACATATACTTCTCGTTCGCAGTATCTAGATTGCTTAAAGTGGTACCTTCTCGTGTTTCGATTCTACTGTTACTCGCACAGTCCGCGAAGATCAATTAAATCCGACGGACTCAAACGGTTTTTTCGGAGCTAAGGTGTTCTGAATATTGGGAAAAGGAAGACCTTGGAATGTTGGAAAAGTAGTGTTGATGCACCTCCAAGCTTTTATCTGTTCTCATCTACTTTCTCTACATTATCCTGACCCCATCTGTATGTCTAACTTTGCCCGAGCTCCAGATCCCGAGCCTATCATCTATCAGTCTTTAAAACCCTGCCTTCTCTATTATCTTTCCCGTCTCGTCGAACGAGATCTTTGAGCCTGTAGTTAAGCTCTCCTGCAGCGCGCACTCAACCTTAAGAGCTTGAACAGCTCCACTTAACTTCATCGGCAGCATGTAATTGTCCAGGCAGGCAGCCGTGAATTCGTTGGCCTCGGTCACGAAGGCTTGCTCGAAGCGACCATAGTACGTCCCTGGGATCTGTCTTCGGATGCCGGATGGTTCATAGATATTGACGAGGTTGGTCTGCGGCTGCATGTTGATGGTCAACTTGCCTTCCGTACCGACGACTTCCGTCAAGTCTTCCTGATCTGCCGCCATCATCCGAGAACAATACAGATAAGCAATTCGCCCACCATGAAAATCCACACTCCCAACAGCGTTGTCTCGGTCATTGTGCTTGCGCAAGTCTGGCTGAACGGCTGTAATTCCGCTCGAAACAACAGACTTGACTGTGGAGTCCTGCCGGAAAAATCAACAAGCCAGATGAATACCGTGGATAGAGCAGTCGACAAAGATACCACCGGAGAATCCGGCATAGGGAAAAATAACGCCGCTTGGGTCTAGCTTGTCGCATGTCTGACTGCGGAAAATGGATGGCCTTCCGATCATACCAGAGTCCGTTTTGTAGACATCGCGGTAAGAAGCGTCAAAACGGCGGGAGAAGCCACACATGACTTTAAGATTAGGATGTTTTCTTTGCTTCATCAACTACCGATTGAGACTGACAAGATGGTGGTATCCGTCGCTGTTCACATACACAAATACGAACATAAAAAGGCACGGAAATGAGTGAGAGGATATCTTACTACTTCAACGCTCGTGCTCAATGTCTTTTCGCAAACAACGTGCTTATCGGCTTGCATTGCCTTGATGGCTTGCTCGGCATGTACCGTCGTTACTGAGGCAGTCACCACTGCCTGCAATCCCCCGTGTCTCAACATCTCATCATAGTCCTTGTACAGTGTTACTCCAAAAGGCTCAAGATACTGCCTCGCCCACGTGATTTCGGCTTCGTCTGGACTGCTTGCAGCAACTAATTCTGCTTCGTTTCAGGATATTCAATGCATGCCGTTTTCCCATGCGGACGAGGCCTGCAATACCCATTCTCAGCTTCGGGGTAGCCATGAGAGGGCCTGACTTGGTCCTGAATCTCGATGCAAGATATGTACTCGGAGCGGTGAGTCTTGGTGAGAATTCATTGAAAACGGCGCGGAAGGTTCGGGCCGACAGGATTGCCCATGAAAAGCTTCCAACTGATTAGGATTTCTTGCTTGTTCCTCATTCTTCACGAAGGTCATCCACGAATAGGTTCTCATTGGAGTTTCCAAAGGAAATAGTGGAGGACTATTCTCCGTAGTAGCCCAAGCGATGCCCGCAGGCCGTATTAGATCTCTTGGTCCTATCCCGCCACATTTCCTTGGGGACATCTAGGCCTTGCCCTGAATATGAGACGTCTTTCACGATGGAATTGCGACAGGTGCAAGGTAGCCACTACTTCAAGACGTGGCCCTCCAAAGCCAGGATGTGAGTGTGCGACTGATATACAAGAGAGTTGCTTACCCAAAATATTGAAACAATGCCTATTTCTCACATCTCACCGAACGGAAACATATTTTCTGTTACGTCTGTTTTCACGTACTGGCGATTGAGGTCTTTTCTTTGGACTTAAGTTATATCGTGCTCCCTCTTGAGCCGAGGAAGACAACTGAGTCTCTTTTCGCTTTTTTTCATTAGCAGGGCATGCGAGCTGTGCCAATTGGACGGAGATGAATACCTAGATTGGCGTGGTAGGACATTGCGACAGGTCAAGCGTTGTAGACTCAAACGTAAGCGCAGCTACTTCCGCTTGGAGGGCATGGGGTGTATCCTATTAATACTGCTATTTCGTAACTGTATATGCGCCGCGAAAGGAGCCGAAAGAAATAAAATTCGTTCTCTAAAAGGACCCGTCCCGACCTTTAATTCACCGTCATTTCTCATTCAACGCTGTCTTCTCGATTTACCATGGTCAATCCTGTGATAATTCCCACTTTTCTCAACGCCTCTAATGCCATCACACTAGGATGCTGGGGCCAAAACCCACCAGGAGAACCCCAACTCGTACCTCTCACTTATAAAGTCTGCCGTGAAGCCATCATGAGCGTTCCAATGGGAGGGCAGTCATTGAAACCGATCACATTCGGCCGTAGCGCCGAAGCTGGTTTTCAAGTACCGGCACATTGGGAGTTTGACAATTGTGCCGTCGAAATTGATGTCGTAGAAGATGGGGATGAGGAAAGAGCGACTTTTGCGGCTATCTTGAAGCGCGCATTTGATCTTGCCGTCGAGTGCGTCATTCGGCCGCCGCATTTTGGAGGGAGGAGTTTTATTGGGCAGGACGAGAAACTTGTTGTTTCCATTCTTGAGTCAGAATCGGGCCCATCGTCTCAACAGCGACGTTCTTCGTCAAAAGGCACATCTTTTCATCGGAGCTAGCAGTGCTGTCTTGATGCCAATGATGGTGTGCTAGCAGTCCTGCACCGAGTGGTCCCCAAGTAACAAAACGTCGAGCTCGCCCACTAGGTGCAACTAAGCCACAGCTTGGAAACCGCAGCACTTCATTGTTAGCTTTCAGCAGGCCTTTCTGCGAAAACTTCTTGTATGAATCCTACAGCTACCGAGACGAGGGTACTACGGATGGTATTTGACACGTTTTCTGGTTGCAATTTTCGAGGGTCGAGCGATGGCTAGGAATTGGCGAGTTCTGTCTGGGAGCTTTCGATATAGAGCGCTGGTACTGTCTGGTCGAGAAATGGCAACATCGTTGGCGTACGACAAACTTATAATTCGTGCGAATATAAATTGTCCTATTCTAACGTCTTGTTTATAATATATCGTCGTCCTTTCTTATTTTCTCTCTTAGAATTTGAACGTTATTCTTAGGCCGCTTTAATTTTATAAATCGCTAGAATTTATTCTTCTTTACTCTTTTTATTTATTAATAAATCTTTTAAAAGATTCTCTTTTTTACTCTCTTTATTACTTTTATTAATATTCTCTATATTTATTATAATATAACTTTATTTACTTTAATCTAGTTTAATTTATTTTAAATTTAATTTAAATTTAAACTAGTTCCTTATTTCTATTTTAATATAGTCGGAATAAGAAACAAATAAATACTCTATATACTAGTTTTTATTTAAATAATAACTAACTCTATTTTAATTTTAATTTTTTATCTTTTATTTTAATTTACTTCTATATTATAATTAAATTATAATTTAATAAATTTAATTTATAATTTAATAAATATCTAGATATTAATCTCGTTTCTTAATATTATAAAAAACTAATTATTTAACTAGTATTCTTTAATATTAAAATAATTATTATAAAGAATTAACCCTTTAACTCCGAAAACCGCGTATAATAATTCCTCGCCGAAATTAAAAATAACTTTATTAATTTCTTAAATATTTTCGATTATTTATAAATTTAAATCGAGAGTAATTCCTCGTTCGATATTTTATCCTCGTCTACGCCTCTTTTTTCTTTTATATTAAATATATAATTCCTAGTATATATTATTATTTAAATAATAATTTAGGTTATATTTATTATAATTTAAATTATACCTCAACCTCCGCCCTAGATATTCGATAAGAATATTTTTAATAATATTATTATTATAAATCTATATTTGTTTTTCTTTTTAAATATTTAATAATTTATTTCTTTACGATCTCGAATACCTCCTAGATTCGAAAAACTCTTAAATATCTCGGAATATAAAAGAGACTAGGATAAATTAGATATTTAAAAATAAATATTAATATAATAAATATTAATATAATAAATATTAATATAATAAATATTAATATAATAAATATTAATATAATAAATATTAATATAATAAATATATATAAATTATAATTATTACTTTATTAATAATAATAAAATTATTTATATAGAGTTTAAATTAATTATTAGTAAAAAAGTTTTTAATTTAATAAATTATTATTGAAAAAAGAATTTTTATATTTTAATTAACTTTATTAATTAACGAAAGAAATAATAAAAAGTATATAATAACTTATTTAAATAAAAAGATAGTCGGAATTATATTTAAAAGTTTAAATAAAATTTTATATTTTTTAATAAATACTTTAACCTCTTTTTTTAAAAAAAGAAATATTCTCGAATAAAAAATTAAATTCTTAATTAATATTATAAAATATAATATTAATTATATTATTTAATAAACCCTTATTTTTTAGAGGAAAATTAATAATTATATATTATATATTTCTAATAAATACGTCCGTATATATTTCGAAATCGACTAAGAATTTTGAAAAATTAAATATTATATATTTTATTAAAATACTATTATTACTAAAGTAGGATAAATTTTAAAAAGATTTATTATATCTTTATTAACTTCTATTTTTATAATTCGCTTTAATATAACGAGTATTTTTATTTATATTATAATATTAATTTTTATTTTTTTATTTAAAAATTTAATAAACCTCGATTTAATTTAAATTATTATTAAAAATAAATTAATAAAAACTCTATCCTCATAAACGACCTGGATACTCGTTATCTAGGAAATAGATAGTACCTCATTGGCCGAGCGGGTAGGGCACTAGCGTGGATAGAGCCCTATCCGCGCCAAAAAGACTTTATTCTTTAAATAGTAACTAACGTCTTATCTCTATTATGAAAAAAAAAGATTTATATATATAATATATAGTCCTGAGCTAGGAGCTTCTATCTCACCTAAAATTGTTTTAGACTTATTACTATAAATAGATTTATTTATTAATCTCGAGAGTGCGATTCTGGCCCGAAATCCTTAGCAATGGGTACTCGCGAGACTTAGAAATTTTTAGACGAAAAAAAAAAAAAAAAACTTTATCCGATTCCTTAACTTTCTATACGAAATATATACGCATTCTCGTTACAGTTCCAAAACTGCTCTCAGAGTTAGATTATTCTTAGTATTAATAAAGTTATTAGTAGTTTATTATTTGAAAATATTAATATTCCTACTCGGATAAACTAGTTAGCGGGCCGCGATAATTTAAATATTTTTAACTAGTTAAATCTAGAATAAAACGACAAGCGCCCGCTATTAATAGCTAGGCTAGTATTAACCCCTAGCGGTGGGTAGTTATTATTTTATTCTAAATCTAATTAATCGAATAAAATCGAATAAATTATTATAATTAAATCTTTATATAAAAAGAAACTTTATATATATAAAATATATAGATTTTAGCGCGAATTTCGAATCTTTAAAAGATATCTCAATCGAGCTAGTAGTTATAAATATATAAAGGTATTTAATTTAAAAATCTAAATCATTATTATACTACGGAACCGAGAAGAGAATTTTAACTTTTTCGAAAATCGAGGAAAGAAATTAAAAAAATTAAGATAAATATTAATATAAAAAAAATTCTTTCTTTAAAGAAAGGAAAGGAATAAAGTAAAAAAAACTAATTCTCTATTTTATTCTATACCGTAATTATTATTTAAATTTATATAATATAAAATAATATAATATATTTAGAAATAAAATATATATAAATATAAAGAATATTAAATTAATAAAGGATTTTTATATATTATTTAAAATACCTAGTTTAGATTAATAATTATAAAAATATATATTTATTAAAAAGTAAAGCGGTATTACGCGAGGATTTAAAAATTCTCGGCCGAAAATTAAGATAAAAATTTCGTCCGATCTTTTTACTTTCTATATATAATTTATATATATTTTCGTTACGATTTTAAATCTACTCTTAGAATCTAGTCTATTTTAATATTAATAAAGTTATTAATAATTTATTATTTAAAAATATTAATATTTTTCCTTAAATAATAATTAAATTAAGATAATTTAAATTCTTTTAATTAATTAAATTTGAAATAAAAAAGAAATACTCGTTACTAGAGATTAGTGTTAATATAATAAATAATAATAAATATTTATTATTTTATTTTAAATTTAATTAATTTAATTGAATTAAATTAAATAATTTATTATAATTAAATTATTATATAAGAAGAAACTTTATATATAGAAAATATAATGTTTTAAATACTAACTCTTAAATTTATAAATATATAGTTTTATAGATAAATTATTATTTAATTAAATTAATAGTAAATAACTAGTTTTTTTAGTTAAACTTCTAAATTCTTTATAATTAAATTTATAAATTTAGAATTCGATTATAATTATATATAATAAGAGAATTTTACTTTATAATTTATAGAAATTATTAAATATATTCCATATAAGTTTTAATTAATTTTTTTAGATATATATTATTATTTATATATAAAAGAATATTTTATATAATTAAATTTAATAATTTTAATAAAATTTACTATAATATCTAGATTGAATAAAATTATTAAATTAATATAATTCCTAAATTTAAATATTGTAAATAACTCGTAAATTCTATAATTTTATATAAATTTAATATTAATATTTAATTATATCTTTTAAACTCTAGTAGTAAAGATTATTTATAAATATTATTTTTAAATTTACTCTATAAATTATAGAGTTATAAATAATAATTATAAATATTAAATATAATTTAATTTAATTTCTTAGTTTTTAGATTATTTATAATAATTATAAAAATTCATTATAATTAAATCTAGTTCGTTAGCCTTAAGATTATATATAAATATAATATAATTATTATATTATTATCTCCTTTCGCTAGCTTTAAGATTATACGTAAATATTAAATAATATTCGAGTTTAATTTAATTAAATCTAATAATTTATTCGCTTTAATATTATATATATATATTTTTTAAATTCTTTTATTTTATAATAAAATAATTTATTTTCTTATCGAGTTTTTTATTATTTTTTATTATTATCTTTATATCGCGTTCTCTTATATATATTATTTATAAATATTTATTATAATTAAATTTACTTTATAAACTCTGAAATTAAATATATTATTTATAAATACTCGTTATAATTGAATTTACTTCGTAAACCCTAGGAGTATATATAATAATTAAAATATTTATTATAATTAAATTTAGTTTATATACTCTAGAATTCTATATTATATTTATTAATACTCGTTATAATTAAATTTAATTCGTAAATTCTTAAATTATATATTAAAGTTATAAATACTCGTTATATTTATTATATTTATATATTTTATTTAATTATAATTTAACTTAATTTATAAACCCTAGTCGATTTATATAATTATATTATTATAATTAATAGTCTTTCGGGTAATTACTAAATCTAGATTTAATAATAATAATAAATTATTATATATAATCTTAACGCGAATTTAATAGGAAGACTAGATATAATTATAATATAAAATTAATTAATTATATTTCTTCTCTTTTTCCTTTTATTTTTTATAAATAAAATATAATTTTTTTTTTTTTTTAATAATATTATTTATTATATATAATTATTTCTATTTTTTTTTTCTTTATTATATATAAGTTATTATTATATATATATATAATTCTTTAAACTCTCGTTAAGGATTTATTAATTATATATAATTCGAGCTTTTTAGATTATATAAAATAAAAACTTTTAATTTTATTTATTTCAATAATTACTATATTATTATTTATTATAAAAATAGATATTATATTTTAAATTTTATATAAAAATATTATTTACGACGATTATATAAAATACGAAGAGAATTATTATATATAATTTTAAAAAAGTTTAAATAATTTATTATTTATAATTCTAGATTTATTTTAGAAGAGGATACTACCTAAAATATTTAAAAGAAATAAATATAATAATTTTTAAAAAACTAAATAAAAATAATTATTTAAAATTTAATTTATATTAATTTATAATACTCCTAAATATACTCGATAAAACACTAGAGATAATTATTTTTAGAAAATTTAATAATATAATAAAGAAATACGAATTTTTATTATTATAATAAATAAAAACTAGATAAAAGTATTTTATTAAAATTATACTCGAGACTTTTATAAAAATATATTTATAAAAATATAGAGTAGGCTCTAAATATTATAAATATATATAGATTAATTAAGTTAAATTAAATAGGGTAATATTATATTTTAAATATTAAAATATTATTAATATTTATAAATATTTTTAAAAATTTAACGCGCTTTTAAAAATATTTTTAACTCGTAAAAATCCCTAAATTTAAAATATATTATTAATATAGTTTTTATATATAACTTTATTTATAATTATAACTTTATTTTATTTATAATTATAGTATATTTTATTTATAGTTATAACTCTATTTTATTTATAATTATAATATATTTTATTTATAATTATAATTTAATTTTATTTATAATTAAAGTCTTTAATTATAATTAAATTTATATTATTATTATACCGTATATATATACCTAGTAAAACGTCGTTATATATTTAATATTATATTACCCGGGTGTTACCCCCGTATAGATTTCGCGCGAATCGATTAAATCTAGGAATTAAAAGTTTCTAGTATTAAAAATAATTTTAGAGGGTTATTATCGTCGATAAAAATAATTATAAAATATTATATATATATATATATAGAGAATAAATAGGGGTATATATTTATTTATAGAGGTAAAAATATCTATATATATATATATTTATAATAATAGTAATAATTATATATATATATTTATAAATTATATATACGTATATTTATAAACTATATATATACGTATTTATAATAGTAGTAATAATTATATATACGCGTATTTATAGGTTATAAATATATATATTTATAATAGTAATAATAACTATAAATATATATATTTATAATAGTAGTAATAGTTATAAATATATATATTTATAATAATAGTAATAGTTATATATACGTGTATTTATAAATTATAAATACGCGTATTTATAGAGGTAATAATAATTATATAAATAAATAATTCTAAACGACCTTAAACGGTTTTAAATAATTTTAAAAATATTAAATCAATATTAAAAATATTAAACTATTATTAAATAATTTTAATAATCTTAAATAATAAATACTCCGGGCGCTCGCTCGCGAGCCTAAATACTCCGAGTAAATTAGAATTCTAAAAGTCGTTTATATTTTTATAGATATAATATATATAATATAGAATTATAATAAGAGTAGTAAAAAAATTTATAAATCTATTATTATTAATATAATAAAAGCGTTCGATAAGATTTTAGATAAAAGATTATTATATAATTTATAGAGAAAAAATACTCTAAATCTTATTATTAATTAAATAATAAATTTTTTATTAAATAAAATTATATCCGTAATATTAAAAAAGAGATATATATTATAGAAAAAATAATAATAAATATTTTATAAAAATTATTAATCTCGTCGGTACCTTTTCTATTCTTTAATATATAATTAATTAAAAAATATATATTAAAATAAATATATTAATATAAATTGAAGAATTTATTAATAATATTTATTTATTTATCTATAATAAAAGTATCGAAAGGAATTATATTAATTTAGAATAAATTTACAATATTTATTTAAAATAAATAATAAATAATAATATATTATTTATTTTAATTTAAATACCTTAATCGAAATAAATTAATTTAATCTCGGAATTTAAATTCTTTCGTTCTAGAGGAAGTTAATTTAATCTCGGTATTTAAATTAAATTAATTTTAATTTAAATATTAAATAAATTTGAATTATTATATTTAAACTTTTTAATATTTATATATAATTTATAAAAGTAGTTTCGCGCTTTTTAATAATATTTAGATTAATAGAATTAAATAAAAAAATATAATATTATTAAAAATATAGAAAATAAATATAATAAATATAATTATAAAACCGATTAGTTAATTCTCGGTTAATCTACGCTAAGATACTATATAAATAAATTCGGTTTAAATCTTTTAATATTTTAATTAAAATACTACTCTAATGAAATTATACTATAATTATATTTTATATATATATTTATAATAAAATTTAAATTTAATTTCGTAGCTAGTTTATTATTCGATTTTAAATTTAAATTAATATAATTATTATTAAATTCGTCTACGCCTCCGAATATAATTATTAAAATTAAATTTTTTATCGAGTATTTAATTCCCGTCTTTATATATAGAGTTTAGATTTATTAATTATATATATTTATTTTAATACCTAGCCGACTAGATATTTTTTTAATAAATAATAAATATAATTATATAAATAGAGGATAATTTAAAATATTTTATACTTTTTTAAAATATCTCTTTATTTATTCTAAAGTTACGATTAATTAAAAATAAATTTTAATATTAAATAAAAAACGAAAGTAGTTTATCTCGATATCGATTTATTAATAATATTATTTAAAGTATATAAATTTATTATTTTAATTAATATAAATAAAATAATAATTAAGATTATAGATTTAATATTAAATATTATTAATAATTAATTAGTTAATTTCTAAGAAAATTATAATTTAGTAATATTTATTATTAATAATTCTTTATTTAAAATAAAAGATTCGAGTATTTTAAAATATAAAAACTCTATATATATAAACCCGCGACCGATCGCCTCCGTTATTAAATTATTTTAAATTAAATTTAACCGCGCTCCCGATTCTACTTTTATCCCGTTTTTTATTATTTTTATTTAAATTTATTATATAACCCGATCCTACTTCTATATAAATAGAATTTCTCCCGATTTATTTATATATCCTTTTTATATATTTAGAAGTATTTTTTATATTATTATTAATTAATTTTAATATATTTAATAATCCTCCTATAAAAGTAAAATCATATCGAGAGTTCGAATTAAATATAATATATATTTATATTATATAGAGCTAGAGTATAATAAAACTTCGTATAAAATAAATAAATTATAAAAAGAAAAATAATAACGAGAAT